>MDSQ01000004.1_pt1 | contig 75859 bp, 56 predicted proteins | sample 1008251 | NCBI WGS metagenome assembly MDSQ01 (sample SAMN05526597, study PRJNA338239) | gut metagenome | isolation source: Hindgut content | host: Naso unicornis | place: Saudi Arabia: Red Sea | collected 2016-05
GAGCCTAGAACTTGTGGAGCATTCTAGGGTAACTATATATTCTAAAATAACGTAGTAACTTAATACTTAGGCTAATCAACTAAGGCCAAGCCTTCACCTCTTAGGTGGGGGTAGTTGACTACTTCCATCATAAAACCATTTTTCTTTATTACTAATAATACAACCATAAAACTAAATTTCTTTATTACTAAATCACTAAACCATTATTTCTTATTGGCTATATTTTACTTACCACGCTCAGCCATCAATATTTTAATCTCAGATGGATTTATCCCAACCATCGCCTCGCCTAAATCTTCTGAAACGTCTGCCAAAATTTCATAATCAGCAAAATTAGTAACTGCCTTCACTATTGCAGCCGCTCGCTTGCTAGGGTCGCCCGATTTAAATATCCCAGAGCCTACAAATACTCCCTCAGCCCCAAGCTGCATCATAAGCGCCGCATCAGCAGGTGTTGCTACTCCTCCAGCAGCGAAGTTAACAACTGGTAACGACGAATTTTCATGTACATATAACACTAAATCATATGGCACCTGTAGTACTTTTGCAGCATGAAATAACTCATCCTCATCCATAGACACCAAACGTCTTATCTCACTTTGCATCATACGCATATGACTAACCGCCTGCACTACATCGCCAGTACCAGGCTCTCCCTTAGTCCTAATCATAGATGCTCCCTCATTAATACGGCGCAGTGCCTCTCCCAAGTCCTTAGCTCCGCAAACGAAAGGTACTTTAAACTTACGCTTATTAATATGATAAATATCATCAGCAGGTGTCAAAACCTCGCTCTCATCAATATAATCAATCTTAACAGCTTCCAATATTTGTGCCTCTACAAAATGTCCAATACGGCACTTTGCCATAACAGGAATGCTTACAGCCTCCTGAATTTCCTTTATCATTTTAGGGTCACTCATACGCGAAACCCCACCTGCAGCGCGAATATCCGCCGGAATGCGCTCAAGAGCCATAACTGCGCAAGCCCCTGCTGCTTCTGCAATAACTGCTTGTTCTGGAGTCATTACATCCATAATAACCCCGCCTTTTAACATCTGTGCTAATTGTTTATTTAACTCATATTGTTTATGTTCCATTTTATATACCACCATCTATACGATGGCTACCTCCTTTTAGCTTTGTATATGCATATGAGTATAATATGCAAAAAATGGATATGCTATACATACAATATCCATTCTAATATTTTTGCATAAAAAAAAGGCTACTATTTTAGTAGCCCCAAGTCAAACAATCTTGGTAAGTCTAACAGCATTCGTTCATATGCTACTAACGCATAAAACGCCTGCTCAGTCGCCATCAAATCACTTCCGCCGCCTTTAACATGCTCATATGAACCATCCTCTAGCCCATAGCTAAGCAACAGTTCTACAACATCGGTCGCATCCATATTTAGCGCACATAACGCCACCACATACTGCGCCAATGCCTCGCTAGCTATATCTTCTTTATTATTATCCAAGTTATTAGCTAAAAACGTCAAACTGCTATCCACAACTTTTGCAACCTCTTCATCATCGCAATACTTCGCTAGCGCCTGCAATGCCATCGCTGTAATATCAAACTCGCTTACAACTGCTGCTTTATCTAACGAAAAACCTCCGTCTTCATTATAATAGTCATTAATAATAGTCGCCACAATGCTATCTCTACTGTTTTGCACAAGCTCGTCGTCGTATAATTCAACCGAACTATCGAATAAATCTATCGCTATTAATCCATACACAAGCTCGTTTAACCCTTGTCTTTCGCCTAACTCGCTCTGCGCTATATATGGCATATTAGCTGCTTTATTAAGCGTATAGTCCAATAAATCCACTCCGCCTACATCCGTTGGGTCCATTCCTATTGCGCCTACTGCAATCGCCAGCCTCTGCACATCCGTAACTTTACCGCTCCATCCATTTTCCTTGTTCGCATCATTGTCTATAGCAATTTGCTCTACAGCTGTATAATAATCTTCATAGTATCCGTCTGGTACTTGCGCTCCTCTTCTTGATAGCCCAAACACTGCCCATTCGCCTCCTACAGAGCCGTATGTTGGTTGTATATTTAACAAATACTGCTGTGTATTATCAAGCGCTAAGCCTACTTCTAATACTTCATTTGCTAATACTTCATTTGCTAATACTTCATCTGCTAATACTTCATTTGATGATAAATAGCTTTGTATTTCGCGTGTAACAGTTTTTAATTCTAATCCAGCTTCTAATCCAACTTCTAACTCAGCTTCCGTTTCAACTTCTAATTCTTCTGCTAATTCAGCTTCCGTTTCAACTTCTAATTCTTCTTCTAGCTCAGTTTCCGACTTAGCTTCTTCTTCTAACTTCGTTACATAATTATACGCTCTTACTGCTACTATAGCTGTTGTCTCTCGGTTCATTATTGTATTTGGCTCAAAATTACCATCTATTCCTGCTATTAATCCATATGCATACGTTGCAAGCACATCCGCACTTGCCCATTTCGCTATATCTTCATAATCATTTGGCATCTGCTCCGGCACCACGTAACTAAGCTCTAGCGCTCTCCTTAACATTACTGCCATCTCGGTTCTTGTTATTAACTCATTTGGCCTAAATTCATTATTATACCCTACTGCTATTCCTTCTTCATATGCCACGCTTACTACGTTATAAAACCAATTTTGTTCGTTTACATCAACAAATTTATCCGTCCCATTTTGTGCTCTATACTCAGTTCCATATACTGCTCTAACCAGAATGCTTACAAACTCAGCTCTAGTCACTCCTTGCTTTGGTGCAAATGTTCCATCTTCATATCCGCCCATAATCCCAAGCTGGCGCGCTCTCATTACATCTGATACTGCCCATGGTGCTATGCTATGTTGGTCCTCAAACTCAATTACTTCGATTACTTCATCTAATTCTTCGGTTACTTCGTCTGCTTCGTCTGTTACTTCGTCTACTTCATCTGCTTCTTCATCTGTATCTTGCAGATAAATACCGCTTGAGCTAAAACTTGACCAATAACTATTATTTGTTCCTGTAGTAGGGAAATCATCTTCTAAAATATCTTCTCCAAAATTGGTTGTATATCTCCAAGCTATGCTATCTCCATCAGACAATGTATAATTATCTATGCTATATGCTGGAAATGCTGAATTTACCTGATACATCCATCCGCTACTAACTCCGTGGTCAAATTCACCAAGCCCTGCTATACTTTGTACATACACACTCGGCTGGTCATAATACTCATAGTCAATCCCCACACTATCTAACACTTTTTGTGTCACATCCCATGCGGTATCTCCTATATTAAAATCTACGTAAACTCTAGGCACAATATAATCTTGGTCAACCGTTCTAGCGTCCACTAAAAAGCTTACTACGCCTGTAGTACTGCTACTTCCGCCGCTACTACTGCCGCCACTGCTACCACCGCTGCTACTGCCTCCGCTATTATCATCGCTGCTATTGTCATCGCTGCTGTCATCACCGCTATTGTCATCACCGCTATTGTCATCACCGCTATTATCGTCGCCGCTATTATCATCTTCGTTATTATCGTCTTCATTATTATCTTCGTTATTATCATCTTCATTATCATCGCTACTACTATCTTCGCTAGGCGTTATAATAGTCATCTCGCTAATCAATTGCCCATCTGCAACTTGTGTAATATGTAGTTCAGTTTCATATGGTAAAACCGTAGAAAATGAATAATCCCCATTTTCATCCGCTTCAATTACATCCACATAATAACGTTTCGTTTGCGACTCTATAACCACGCTTACTTGCTGATTTGGCTGCGCTGTTCCTGTATACTCATACGCTTGCACTGTATACCCTAGCGCCAATGTTGCTAAAATAAATAACTTAAACTTCTTCATAATATCCTCCTAAACATAAATTAAGTGCTATAACACACTATAGCACTCAATCCTTTAATTATTCTATAACAATTGCACTACTAGTTGTAGTCATAGTAGATACATTTGGTGAAACAGTAATCGAAAAACTTGGCATAACTGAAAACTTATCCACATGGTGATCAGCAGATAAATTTGCATCCTGCTGTCCTACCACTATCTTATCTGTTCCTAACTCTGAACCCCACCATCCTTGCTGAATGTGGCCTTGTGTAAAGTTGTAAGTACCAGCTTCTGTAGCCTCAAACGTAATATCATTATATCCCACTTCGGCTATATAATACTGCGTCTCTTTACCTAACACTTCTCCACCTAGCTGTGAATTAGTGTAGATTACCTTACTTCCTGCTTCGTACTTATCCTCATCACTAGCTGAGCTAAATGCAAACGATGGATTATATATCGTTGCCAATTTATATACTGCTGGCGTAATCCCATTAAAGCTTACATTCACTGTATCTCCCACTCTAATATCATCATGTCTACTAGCGTCAGTTAAATTCTCAACTATAATCTCTATCTTTCTAGCATCCACAACTTGTGCAAAATACGTTACTTCATCTCTATAAGTTACTTCCACCTCCACAATGTTTCCACCATTATGAAGCTTTGCGTTATATCTATTTGACACTCTTTCTAACTCTTCTCCATTTACCTTAACTGATGTAATACTACCAAAACTATCATGCCCTACTCCAAACGTAAAATCATAATAATCTCCTGTATAATAAAATGTATCATAACTAGTTACAATTTCGTTCCAACCCGTGTGGTCTGGAGCTTGAACAGTTACTGTCACTCCTGTGCTAACGCCGTCTGTAACATTAACTACTACCAACCCTGTGTTTATCGCTGATATATCTCCATAATCATTTCCGTTTGCAGTCACTGCGTCATACGTTACACCAACTATACTTGTTCCGTAACTAATAGGCGACACTAGTCCAGCATCATCCACTATAACGCTATTTCCATATAACACTTCATAATTGAAATCTGGATTTGTAACTTGATTTGATATTGAATTATTAATTATTTCATCTAATCTTCTAGGATAAATTTGGTGACTTCCACCTTCTAATGCAATTTCCACAAAATCCGTATTTAAGCTAATATTATTGTAAAAGTCAGCAGGCACCTCAGTCACATACTCTATATCTACTTTAGGCGATAAATTTTCAAGCGCTGTTATTATTTGTGCTATATACTCACTAACTTCATACTCTACACTAGCCTGCGTACTGTTATACGCCTCATCATCAATAATCAACTGTGCTAAAGCAACTGTAGCTTTAAGCTCATTATAACTACTAGCCGAATATTCATCTGCGCTAATCTCATTTGCATAATCAACATAACGTTGCAATACGTTTACAAGCGGTTCCGATATTGCATCTTCCCAGCTTAATGTGTAACACAATCTAATTACGTCGCCACTAACCATCTTATAATCCATCATACCAACAGAAGGAGACTCTCCATTTACATCATACATCCATCCGCTAGCGCTACCAAAGTCTCCTGCATAATCTCCATCAACTCCGGTTAAGTACACTCCCCACTCCGACATAGAATAATCAAGCTCTATATCGCTAATTCTAACTAATAAATCCCACACTGACTCATCTGTATCAATAGTAAACTCCGTTGGAGCTAGTACATCCCCTTTACCTATAGTTCGCTTCTCAATAGAAAACGTAACTGTTTGTGGAACGTTATCTCCAATCTCAATTACATTGCTAACTAACGTCATATTATCCATACTATCCCATGCGAATACTTTTACTTTAAATTCGCCTTCTTCTGGAATAGCTAAACAACTCCCCCATGTTAGACTATCGCTAGTTGACACATAATTATATGTAACCATCTCGCCAGTTTCTTCATTATAAAGGGCTGTAATTAAATACACCGTTTCGCCCGTGCTATTATCCACACTAAGTTCCACTTCAAAATCCTGATTATTTACTAACGGCTCATAACTAAGCGCTCTAATAGTCACGCCTTGCGCCGCATATGTAACAGGCACTCCAAACACTACTGATATTACCATCATCAGCATAAGTACATAATTTCGATACATCATCCCAACCTCCAGTTAATTTTTTCTGTGTTAACTTTAAGCGAGATAATCCCTCTGTTTACCGGGGGTATGGGGCCGCAGGCCCCATCAGGGGCGAAGCCCCTGTACCCACTTCCGACTAAGTTAGCTTTATTTTTTGCTAGGCTAACTTTAAGCGAGAAATCCATCTCGGCTTTTCGGGGGGTGTGGGGCCGCAGGCCCCATCAGGGGCGAAGCCCCTGTATCCACTTCCGACTAAGTTAACTTTACTTTTTGCCAAACACAAAAAAGCCCATCAAAACATATTTATGGGCGCAGAAGGGTATCTTTCGCCTCCTTCATCGCTCGTAAAGTACATAAGGCAGTATTTAGGCAGGTAATCTGACTTTACAGTGGCGGGACCGTGTGGGACTTTCACCCTACTTCCCCTTTTAATTTGTCTTGTGACAAAACCTAATACTTTTATTTTTTATAATTCGACTACATTTATAATATCATTATATTTATTAAATGTCAACTTTTTTTAATTGCAAACTAACTTAATAACCATAATAAGGAAAAATTTCCTACTTATACAAATACCGCGTCAGTGCCATAATAAGGAAGAACCAAATCTACAATAAAGAGGTGTATCTTATGAACAAAAAACTTTTTTTACTAAGTTCAGTAGCAACCATAGCAATTGCTCCCCATACCTACGGACAAAATGTTTTACACACTATAAACGAAACTCAAACTATAACTAACGGCGTTGAACTATCTACAGACCAACACTTAACAGCTAAAGGTTGGCTAGATATATTTACTTTAAAAATTGACCTTGCTAACGATAATGTTACGCTTAAGCCTATTGATGCCACTACTCTTGCGACTAAACAAACCGTATCTGATATGGTTATGCTTAATGGTGCTATCGCTGCTGTTAATGGCGATTTCTTCGACTTATCTAACGACTTAACTCCTGTGGCTTTTGGTAATATGATAAGTGACGGCATTCTAATGCAAGCTAGTAACTCCGCCAAGTTTGGCACTGGAGCTGTTAATAATATGGCTTCGCTTATTATTAACAATGACCGCAATATTTCATTTGACATGTTTGACACCACTATTGAGCTATATAAAAACGGTGAATTTATGTTAGATGCAATAACTTATAATAAAATCCCAGATAAAATTGGCGCTCCTGCTATTTTCGATAAATTTTATATGGGCGACACTAAAATTGTTAGAGACACTCACAACTGGGTATATTCCACTGTTGTTAACGATGGGCGCGTTACTCAAAATATTTCATGTGATAGCATTGAAATTCCAGATGACGGATTTATTATAGCTATGAGCCAGGACTATGCGCGAGAATACGACTTCCCTATTGGTAGCGAAATTGAATTAGTTATACACAACAATTCCTACTATCAACCTACACCTGCGTTAGAAGATATTTACTTTTCTATTGGTGGCGGTGGGCTTATTTTAAAAGATGGGCAGCCTTACACTGAACCGACTCACATTGTTGCACAGCAAATCGCTAACCCTAGAACTGTTGTCGCAAATACTGATGTACCAAATGAATTGTTGCTTATGGTTATTGATGGCCGCGGCAGCTCCATTGGTGCTACTCATGAAGACGTAACTAACATACTGCTTAACTACGGCGCTACTGATGCTATGTACTTAGATGGCGGCGGTTCTAGCACTGTTGTAGCTCGAAAATCTGGCGAACTTAAACCGACTCTATTAAACTCTCCATCTGATGGAGCTGAGCGAAAAGTTATGAATGCTATTGGGGTATTTGCCGAGCAGCCAATTTCTGAAGCTGTATATCTTTTTGCTGATATTGAAAAAAATCGTACTTTTGTTGATGAACCTATATCTATTAATCTTATTGCAACTGATGTAAATGGCAATCCTGTAATTATAGAGCCTGAAGAAGTTAACGTATTAGTTATGGGAGTAGAAGGGACGTTTGAAAACGGCGTATTTACTCCTTACTCAAGTGGTACTGCGTCATTTATTATTGAGTATAGAGGCATTGAAACAACTGCTGAAGCTATTGTTAGCTACAAACCAGTAGGCCTAATTGTAGAGCCGGTTTCTGCAACGCTTACAACTGATTCACCACTGCCAATCACTGTATATGGTGTTGATAGCGAAGGTTATAGAATAGAGCTAAGCCCGCACAATGTTAACATTATAGATAAAGCCGGCATTATTTACTATGAGGACGGCTGTATTACCGCTACTACCCATGGCATTACTACTATTGATGTATTGCATGATGGTATGAGCGCACAAATTGGGATTGTTGCTGGCGATAAAATTGTGGAACTAGAATCTTTTGATACTAACATTCCGAGCTGGGGCGGTGATACTATGCAAGTTAAAGGTGAAATTAGCGTAGAACGCGATACAAAATATCATGGTGACCAGGCTATCAAAATGACGTATACATTTGGTAAATCTGAACACCAACAAGTCGCTTTTGCTACATTCGACCATCCTCTTCTTATTCCAAATGACGCTAGCCATTTTAATTTGTGGGTTTATGGCGATAACCAAAATGACACGCTTAAAATTGAAGTAATTGATAGCAACCAAGATAAATATTATCTAAAACTAGCTGACTCTTTAGACTACCAAGGCTGGAAGTATTTAAGTACACAACTGCCTACAGAAATGAAGATGCCGGCGCAAGTTACTACGCTATACACTTACTCCCACAGCGAATTAGAAGAGCGAACTACGTCGTTAATTTTTGACCATGCATCTATTACTAGGGGTCATAGAAATATTTTATATGCACAAGACTACGAATTTGACCCAATATATAAGCAATCATTAGACGAGCCAACTCAGTCTCAATTTTCCATTAACTTTATTGGACCTTTAGACTCTAATAGCATTGAGTTAAATACTCACGCTAGGGGAATTTTAATGAAAAGTCTATTAGCGCACACTGATAAAATATTTTTGTCAACAAATGACGATGGCACCCTTGATTTAGGAAATGTTGGAATGTACAATCAAGGGAACTATACTGTTACACAAGTAGGAAGTGCAGACGTAATTAGTCTAAACACAGATAACAAAAGCTTAGTAAGAACTAACTCTGAACAAGTCTCGCACCTAAAAAATACACTAAGAGACTCAACAGCAAACCACATTATTATATTTACCAAATACAGCCCAAATGGTGAATTTAGTGATGAAAGAGAAGCTGAACTTATACACTCTTTACTATGTGAATACAGAGAAAATACTAACAAAAACATATTTGTGGTTAGCTATAGCGATGAACAAACTCAAGTGCAAGTTCGAGATGGTATCAGATACATTGGCCTTGCTGGCGTAACTGATGATATATTAAGCTCCACTTTCTTAACATTTAAAATTGTCGGCAGCGATATATTTTATACATTTAATACACTGTCTCAATAACTGTATAGCTAAAACTTACGAAAGGAAGAAAATATGTGGAAAAAGTTAATCATCGTTTGTTAAACCTTATTATAATTGTAGCTTTTGGCTTCTCCATTTTGCTACTATCACAAAGATTAAACTCCGAATTACATCACAAGGAAATTCAAATTGCAACTAGATACCAAGACATCTTACACCTATGCTTTAACACAGACTATACAATGAGAGAGGTGCTACTTATCCTAAAAGAACTTGGCGTAAACACTATAACTGCACGTGAAAGCGTGTTGCTACCTGAATACGCCAGCAACTACAATGGCAAAGATGCGCCAACGAGCGACCTCGAGCGCGGCCTAATTGATGTGGTGGCTGAAGAACAATACCGTATCATTATGGAAACAGATGATACATCAACATATTACCGTATTTATCAAAACTTAGTTACTAAAGGTATTAGCGTAGTAAGAGATGGCAGCCGAATGCTAATTTACACACAAAGCCCCTACAAGGTGCTTACCCAAACTGGCACAGGCTTTAACGTTATTGACCTTATATATATGTCTAACATGGGATTTGAGATTGTGCCTGAAATTAGGTCTTTCTCCACATTCCTAAAATTTGGGCTTGCTACTATTATAGAAGAAATTAGCCAAATTCCAAATTTAAGTTATATCTCGTTTGATGGTTCTAGTATTGCAGGTTATACTGAGGAACAAATTATTAACTTGGTTAAAAACTATGGCTTTATCAATTTAGAATTTTACACTAGCACTAACCAAGAAGGCTTTGTAACACTTGCTAATAGAATTGAAGATAACGGAACATATAATATTGTAAGGATGTTTTCGCCAGAAAAAATGTCGCACTTAAAAGCTTACGGCATTAGCGACACATATGAATTAGCTTTAACTGAACGTAGCGTACGCCTATTTGGATTTGTACTACCGCAAACAGGCAATATACACCATGACTTTGAGCTACTATGCAATGAAATCGAAACTTTTGTTGACTACGCAACTAACAATGGATTTCATATAGGCACTAACATTCGCCTGCAAGAATGGCCTAACCCATCTAGATTACTACTATTTGTAATAGGCCTTGGCGCTGTTGCTATGTTCGTAAAGCTAGTATCGCTAACACCATTTAGGGCGCTAGGTCCGCTTGCTGGAATTTTGGGCACGCTAGCATTTATTGCGCTGCTGCTTATTGATAAAGTTACAGCAGTAAGAATTATGTCGCTGTTAGCCACTATAGTATTCCCAAGCTACGCGGTACTAATTTTTATTGACCCACCGCAGCATTCATCAATTGCTAAATCGCTTATTGACTTTGCACGTATATTGATTATCACAATTGTGGGTATAGCAATTATGTGTTCACTAATTAGCGGATATAACTTTGCAATAGGACTAGATTTATTCCTAGGAGTAAAATTAGCTCATATAGCACCTCTAGTAATAGTGCCAATAGTAATTATCCTATCTAGGTGGAGTGATATTAAAATTGAGCTACGAAACTTACGCAGAATTAACTGGAAACTTTTAGTGCTATTTAGCATTATAGGTATAGGAATTATAGGTGCTGTACTAAGTATTTATATATACCGCACAGGAAATAGCAACTCAATATCCGACTTAGAGCAAACGTTTAGAACTACTCTAGATAACATTCTAGGGGTAAGACCGCGTACTAAAGAATTGTTAATAGGGCATCCGCTACTAATTCTTGGGCTATACCTATCGTACAGAGGATTTAGATGGCCAGTGCTAGTTGCTGGAACGATAGGGCAAGTTTCTATGACTAACACTTTTGCACATATTCATACACCGCTACTAATCTCTATAATACGTACAGGATATGGCATAATTATAGGAACTGTAGTTGGAATTATTTTTATATGTATATATAAAGTTGTATATAAACTGCTGATGAAAGTATTTGATAACCTTGGCTGGGATTTTTAAACGGGAGGCACTTATGTGTCTCTCTTTTTTATTGTAAAATCAGTATATATTTATACTATTATGGCTAACATAGGATTACACATTTAAAAACTGAGGAGGTTTATACTATGGAAAATCAAACCCGTATTGTAATATCGGGCTATTATGGCTTTGATAATATCGGAGATGAAGCAGTGCTTTACTGCATTATAGATAAGCTTAGAAAAAATATACCACACGTAGATATTACTGTATTATCAAACAACCCCGAGTATACTAGCAAAACATATAAAGTAAAAAGTGTGGATAGATGGTACACAAAACATATAATACAGTCGCTACACAACTGCGACATTTTAATAAGCGGCGGAGGTAGCCTGCTGCAAGATATTACTAGTAATAAAACTGTACCTTACTACTTAGCGATTGTTGCTATGGCAAAACTGCTAGGCAAACAAGTTATTTACTACTCTCAAGGGATAGGGCCAATTACTAACCGTTTTAATAGACTGCTTACAAAAATCGTAACTAACCAAGTGGATGCTATATATGTAAGGGACTTAAGCTCTAAACAACTGCTGCAACAACTAGGAGTTAGGCGACCTATACAACTATCTATAGACCCTGTTTTTGATATATCACCAACAACAACAATATCGCTGCCAAACGCTAAAAGAGTCGGCATATATTTAAGAGAATGGAACAATATAGAACAAATCGTTACAGCTATGGTGCCAACTTGCAAAATGTTGCTAAAACTAGGCTACCATATATACTTTATAAGTATGCAATATAAAACTGATATTAAAATGGCAAGCCTGATAGTGGACCAACTAGCAATCCAACTTACCGATTATACCAATGTCTTTATTATAGATAAACAGCTAAATATCCATGAAACATTAGCTTACACTGCTAATTTTGACTTTATTATAGGTATGAGACTACACAGTCTAATTATCGCCTATGCTCTTAATAAACCAATGATTGCTCTGTCTTATGACCCAAAAGTTGAAAATATTATGGCTGAAATGAATATTACCCATTGTATTGATATAAAAACGTTAACATCAGAAAAGTTAATTGATAGGGTTAATTATGTAACCTCTCATCTTAGCGATGAAATTGATATTATTAAAACTACTAAGCTAAATAAAATTAAACTAGTTGATGCCCCTATTGATTTTATTACTAACAATACTATCAATATACTAGGTATAAAAATTAGCAACGTTACTATGCATCAAGCTGTGCAAGCTTTTGATGAATTTGTAAATAGCGACACACTTAACTCTATCTTCACTCCAAACCCAGAAATCATTATGGCTGCTACAAAGGACCCTCTTCTAAAACAAATATTAAATAATGCGAGCTTAGTTGTTCCAGATGGAATTGGCGTTGTTATTGCTTCTAAAATTTTAAAAGGCAGATGCCTTAAGCATAGAGTGGCTGGTTATGACTTAATCCAAAACACTATGAAAGCTAGTAAAAATAAGCAATATAAATACTACTTCCTAGGCTCTAAGCCAGAGATTGTAAAAGCTGCTGCTTATAATATGCAAAAAAAATACCCCAATATTGATATAGTGGGATATAGAGATGGATACTTTGATGAAGACCAAATTAAACACATTAATAAGGAAATAACTGCTTCTAAGGCTAATATTTTGCTTGTGGCACTTGGTTGTCCAAAACAAGAAAAATGGATAGCGCACAATGCTCATCTTTTGCCAAATATAAGAGTTGCAATTGGGGTTGGAGGAAGCTTTGACGTTATGAGTGGTAAGGTTAAAAGAGCGCCTAAACATTTTCAAAACTTAGGACTAGAATGGCTATATAGGCTAATTCAACAGCCTAGCAGATTTAAAAGGATGCTATTACTTCCTATGTTTCTATTAAAAATTATTGAAAAAAGACTAATAGCAAGTCCTATTAAAAATAAAACAAAAAAAGAACAACAGCAAGTCCTAGTAGAATGACCCAAAAAAAAAGCAAAAAGTAGGATAAGAAATTGTTAAATTAATCCTATATAGTTTAACATAATATTAATACCTAAAATTTCACAAATAAAAATGCCCTAACTGGAGTCAAAAAAAACTAAGTATTTTTGATGTATAATTATTATTTTAATGTTATTCGACATACAAACACTGCTTACACAACGCCCAATTTATACTACCACACGTACTAACTATAGAATTTAACTAAAAGAAAAATATTATTTTTAGAGAAATAGCGAATAGTAACACGCAAAAAAATATAGTATAGTTATATTAGAAATTAAATAACAAATTTAATCAATCAAGGAGGAATGCATTGTGGCAGGACTAAAACTTAAAAACATATACAAAAATTATTCAAACGGGTACACAGCAGTAAAAGACTTTAATCTAGACATAGCAGATAAAGAATTTATCATTTTCGTTGGACCATCTGGGTGCGGAAAATCAACTACTTTACGTATGATTGCAGGGTTAGAAGAAATCTCTGACGGTGAGTTATGGATTGGTGATAAACTTTGTAATGAAGTAGCACCAAAAGACCGTGACATCGCGATGGTTTTCCAAAACTATGCGTTATATCCACATATGACAGTGTACGATAACATGGCATTTGGATTAAAATTACGTAAAACTCCAAAAGCGGAAATTGATAAAAGAGTACGTGAAGCAGCAAAAATTCTTGATATTGACCAATGTCTAGACCGTAAACCAAAGGCGTTATCAGGCGGGCAAAGACAACGTGTTGCGATGGGTCGTGCTATCGTTAGGGAACCAAAAGTATTCCTTATGGATGAGCCTTTATCTAACCTTGATGCTAAGCTTCGTGTTCAAATGAGAACGGAAATTTCAAAATTACACAATAAACTTAAAACTACGTTTATCTATGTTACGCATGACCAAGTTGAGGCGATGACGCTAGGAACACGTATCGTAGTATTAAAAGATGGTATTATCCAACAAGTTGACGCTCCAACTAAGCTATATGCTGAGCCAGCGAACCTGTTCGTAGCAGGATTTATCGGTTCTCCACAAATGAACTTTATTGAAGCGCGCGTTGCTAAAGAAGGCGGAACTACTGTGCTTATTTTCGGTAGCTCTAAAATTGTAGTGCCAGCAAATAAAGCGGCTAGACTTGTGCCTTATGAAAACAGAAGCGTAATGGTTGGTATACGTCCTGAGCATACAGCAGATATGGATACTGTGCCAGAGTCTGAAAAACCAAAATACGCGGTTGTAACTGCAAAAGTAGAAGTAACAGAAATGTTAGGTTCTGAAACTTATTTATACATGGTGTGCGAGGGCACTAACATGACAGGGCGAGTTGACCCTAGCTGTAAAGCTACATCTGGTAGTATGGTAAGTCTTGGTTTAGAAGTAAGCAAAATGCATCTATTCGACTTAGACACTCAACTTACTATAACTAACTAATCATACAAGAAAGAGCTATAATAATTAATATTATTGTGGCTCTTTTTTTATGCCGTGAGTTATTTAAACTAGCTGACAAGCTTGGTTTGAGGGTTAGAGATAGCTTATAAAAACTTAGCGAAATTAGCTTGGGCTATATACAAAAAGGATATAAACTAAATAATATAAATTAGCTATTTTACTAAACTTAGTATTAATATTATAATTATTTTATCTATAACATAAAATTTAAAATTGCGAGATAATTTTTCTGAGATTTACTTAAATTTCATAGTATAAGTTGAATAATATATTCCAAATAAGGGAAAAATAAACTAATGATTCATTTAATTGAAGGGAGAAAAACACTATGAAATACACTATAGTAACAAGAAATACCGATTTAACTCCAGGTATGGATGAAGCAGTATCAAAATCTACAACTAAATTAGATAAATACTTCAATGACACAGCTAATATGAATGTTACATTAACTGTGGAAAAGAACTGCCAAATAGTAGAAATGTCATTACCATTCAATGGTCAAATCCTTCGTTCTGAAGTACAAGGTGAGAATATCTATAAAATTTTAGATGAAGCTGTGGATACTTTAGAAAAACAAGTGCTTAGATTTAAAAATAAACTTAGAAGCAAAACTAGACATGCTGACTTAAGTGCTTTTACGCATGACTTTATTGAATCTAGAATTGATGAAGAAGACGATAGCGTGCAAATTAAACGTCGTAAAAAATTCGCTATTAAACCAATGAGCGCCGAAGAAGCGGTTTTACAAATGGAATTAGTAGGCCACAACTTCTACGTTTATCTTGATGCGCAAAGTGAAGAAGTAAACGTTGTATATAAACGTAAAAATAATTCTTATGGGCTAATTGAACCAAGCTTAGACGATTACTAAAAAAAAAGACAGCTACTCCAGCAGTAGTTGTCTTTTTTTTATGCTGCAACATGTTAGCTTGTACTGCTGTATGTCAGCTTGTACTATGCCATATTGTTAGCTTGTACTATACAGTGTCAGCTTGTACTATGCTAAATTGTTAGCTTGTACTATACAGTGTCAGCTTGTACTAGGCTATATTGTTAGCTTGTACTGCTGTGTGTCAGCTTGTACCATGCTAAATTGTTAGCTTGTACTGCTGCGTGTTAGCTTGTACCATGCTAAATTGTTAGCTTGTACTATACAGTGTCAGCTTGTACTATGCTAAATTGTTAGCTTGTACTATACAGTATCAGCTTGTACCAGGCTATATTGTTAGCTTGTACTATACAGTGTCAGCTTGTACTAGGCTAAATTGTTAGCTTGTACTGCTGCGTGTCAGCTTGTACCAGGCTATATTGTTAGCTCGTACTATACAGTGTCAGCTTGTACCAGGCTATATTCTCAGCTCGTACTATACCAGATGGGAGTTTTTATTGTTTCCTTATAATATACACAATACCAAAGCAATAGTTGTCCTTTCGTTATAATATGCAAAATATTCATAGAATAAGTTGACAAATTTGGCCAATTATGTATAATTATTATAAGAGGATTAATTAATCTGATTAAAAATACCATTCAAGGAGGACTATACAATGCAAAAAAAGTTTGACCTATTATCACTAGGAGAAATCCTACTAAGACTATCTCCACCAAGAAATGAAAGAATGTCTAGAGGGAGCGAATTTGATAAAAAAGTGGGAGGAGCTGAACTTAACGTAGTAAGTGGAGTGGCTCAGTTAGGACTACGCACAGGAATGATTTCAAAAGTACCTGCGCACGACATGGGGCAATTTGCAAAAAACAGAATACGATTTGTAGGCGTAAGTGATGACTTACTATTATATGACGAAGGAAAAGACGCACGACTTGGCATATACTACTACGAAAATGGCGCATACCCAAGAAAGCCAAAAATTTGCTATGATAGACAAAATACATCAATGCTACAAATTCAAGCAGATGAATGGCCAGACGAAATGTATTCCTTAACAAAATGCTTCCATACAACAGGGATAACACTAGCACTTAGCCAAAACTGCAGAAGAGCTGCAATTGACATGATTAAACGATTTAAAGAACAAGGAACTCTAATCTCATTTGACGTAAACTTTAGAAGCAACCTATGGACAGGGGATGAAGCTAGAGATTGCATAGTAGAAATACTACCTTACGTAGACGTATTCTTCTGCTCTGAAGATACAGCGAGATTAACATTTAACAAAACTGGCGACATTACAAATATCCTAAAAAGCTTTGCTGATGAATATGACATTGGGGTAATTGCAGCGACTCAACGTATAGTTCATACACCAAAAATACATACATTTGGTTCGCTTATGTATGAAAAATCATCAGGCAACTTCTATAGAGAAGAACCTTATAGAAACATTGACGTTGTAGATAGAATTGGTAGCGGTGATGCTTATATCTCGGGCGCTTTATATGGGCTACTTAAATACGATATGGATTGTGAAAAAGCATTAGAATTTGGTGATGCATGTGGTGCTATTAAAAATACAATTCCAGGAGATATGCAAGCTTCCACTAGCGAAGAAGTAGAAGCAATTATCGCAAGCCATAAAAATGTTGGCCGCGACTTTGAAATGGTTAGATAGAAAATAACAAGGCGACTGGTACTATATCAGTCGCTTTATTTTTTGTTAAATAATATATTCCAAATGGGATATACTAAAATTAAATCTAACTATAGGAGTGACTAATATGATACCAACACCGCACAATAAAGCAAAAGCAGGCGATATAGCCAAAACAGTACTAATGCCAGGCGACCCACTGCGCGCTAAATTTTTGGCAGACACTTACCTAGATAACGCTGTACTGTACAATGATGTAAGAGGAATGTATGGCTACACAGGAACTTACAAAGGCAAACGAGTTTCTGTGCAAGGGCATGGAATGGGTATGCCTTCGATTGGCATCTACACATATGAACTATACAATTTCTATGACGTAGAAAGTATTATAAGAATAGGCTCCGCTGGCGCTATAGACGAAAGCTTGCATATAGGGGACATTGTAATAGGAATGGGCGCTTGCACCAATTCCAACTACGAAGACCAATATAACTTGCCTGGCCGATACGCTCCTATCGCTAGCTTTGACTTGGTTAAAGAAGCTGTTGCTAAAGCTAATGAATTAGGCTTCACATATAAAGTAGGCAATATATACTCTAGCGATACATTTTATGATGATGCGCAAAGCCTTAAGCAATGGCAAAAGATGGGCGTATTAGCTGTTGAAATGGAAGCTGCAGCTTTATATATGAACGCTGCTAGAGCTAATAAAAAGGCTCTTACTATATGTACAATTTCTGATTGCCCATTTACAGGCGAAGCTAGCACATCTGAAGAACGCCAAACTAAATTCACTCAAATGATGGAAGTAGCATTAGCTTTAATCGAAGAATAACAAAAAAGCACCTTGCAATAGGTGCTTTAATTATTTAACAATTCCACAAGGCTTGGATTAAAAGCCGAACTAGATGTACTAGAAAAACGCATATAATGCATCATTGGGTCATTCTCATCGGTGCCTTTAGCAAAATCATTAAATATTTTACCTTCAGCAAGATACTTCATAGCAGTAGAATAATCACCCCCGTTGATACTATCCCTAATAGTGTCTCCCACTGTCTTAAGCATATCCACAGATTTTGAAAAATCTATCTCGCCATTCTCATCCATAAAATGTGACTCTAACAATGTGCCAATATCTTCACTAATATAACCCGCGCTACTTAACACTGCAAGCTCTGCAAACGTTGCATTATGCCCATCAATCTCATCAAGATTAATCTGCTCCACTACTTCATTTCCATCGCTATCCAAATAACTAACTTCATATAAATTTCCGTCTGTCGCACTAACACTAACATATTCTTCAAAATTATATGAAGACGTAAGCGAACTAGTTGCCGATGAAGACGAATTTAGCTGTGACAACAAATCAAATGACTGAGTCGAACTAGCATTTGTGCCAGAAAAATTAAAATTACTTAGTGAATTAACACCGTAATAGCTATTAAACATACTAATATTCACAATATATCCATCCTTTCATGTTTAAAAATAAACTAAATTATATTATGCATCAGCAGTTTAAAATATGAAAAAATTTAACTTAAATTACCACCATTTAATAATCTTATTAATTAAATATTAAATCAAAAAAAAGGTACTGACTAAATAGTCAATACCTTAACCAAATTAAGCAAATGGATTAGACTGCTTCATCTTACCATTCTTGTTCTTATTTTTAGTATTTGTAGGAGGCGCTGTTGATAAAGTATCCACAAATGGATTAGGCTTCTCAAAAAACTTCTTATTCCCAGTCTCAGTACGACGCGATAGGCCAAATGGGTCTTTTATAGCCGACACATCTACACTCTTACTCTCCTTAGTAAAATCTTTTGTGAACTTAGGAGCGCTACTAATATCAAAAGCATCTCTATCAAAATCCACAATCCATTGCTCCAATCGCTCTGAAACGCTCTTAGGAATCTCTTTACCAAAAACATAAACTAAAGAATCATTAGATGTATTAAGACCAATCTTTATATCTGCACTAGGGCGACCAAACTCTTGATACAACTGAGCAGTCTGGAAGTTATCCTTATGAGCATAAGCAATCGAAATAGCCATCTCATCACAAACTTTAGGCGCATCATCATCAGCCTGCGCCATACAACTTAGCGGCTCTATCTTATACGGCTCCTGTGCGTCACCAGATTGACTAGAAGATAGCTTTGCCACCTGCACAACTCCTTGAGTATGAATCAACGCACGGTTTTCCGTATCGTCACACGGCTTAAGACCATCAAAACTGCTTCTATCTGAAGTAACCCCAACATGCTCAGTCAAACTAAGAACGCTGTCAATACAATCAGCAATCATCTCATTAACCTCTTCTTTAGACTCCTCCTTCTCATTATCTACTATGTAGACATTGCACAAATAAGGCATCATCTCTTCAATCTCCGCCAAACAAGCGTATGCATTAGCACTTGGCTTTCTGTTCTCTTGTCTAGTCGGTAAAACTATAATCAAAGAAACTTTCTTACCTTGTTGCGCCATATACTTAGCCAAAGCAGGAGTCATACCAGAACCTGTACCACCACCCAAACTAAATACAAAGAAATAATTTTTAAAAGAAGGATAACGAGAATTAAAAATACTTATAATCTCAGCCGCATTATCAGCAACAAGGTCCTTCGCTAACTCTCTATCCTTATTACAACCTCCAGCCTCAGGAATAGCATATAACTGACTATCAGAAACTCTCTCAAGCTCCACAAAATCGCCAAAAGCAGTATTAATATAAAAAGCTCTATATCCGCGACGCTGAATTCTATTAGTAATCGCTCCTCCGCACTTACCAACACCAACAAACAAAGTCTCACTAGCCATTAAATGTCCTGCTCTTGCCCATTCTTCTCTTCTTAATTTATAATTAGTCATAATCTTCATCTCCCTATCAATGTCCAATACCCTTAAGTCAAAATCACATCTTATCATAACTGTTTATAATTATTTATAATACACTTAACAATTGTTTTATATATCTACTGACCATTATAATGAGCTTGCACCTCATCATAAATATCTGCCCAGCTAGGCACTTCTTTACCCACATCGCGAGTTTTCATATAAGCCAGCACTAATCTTTCCTTCTCCTCAATACCCATCGTAGTGTAATCAACAAATTGCCCTACACCTTTCATAGTCACATAATACCTTTTTGTTCTTCCACTACGTAAACCCTCTTTAAGAAGCTCATTAGCGCTAAGCTGCTGAACTATTCTATAAATGCTAGGCTTGGATAAATTTAAAGCATCTGCAAGCGAATCAAAAATTTCATTAGCAGAAATAGTTTTAGTAGGCACTATATAAGCCTCATCTATTAATAACCTTAAAATAGCCATGCCTTTCTCACCCAGAATAAAATTTGTTCCCCCCATAGTAATTATCCTTTCTTAATAAATTTATTCCGTCTCTTACTATAGTACCACTTGTCTTATCAACATGTCAATGATTTTATTACAAATAATTAATAAATATTATTTTTTCTTATTATATATCATATAAATCAGCAATATCTAACCTATTATTGCCGACTATTGTTTATTATAATCATTTATTGCTTATTATCGTATATTATTATTTTCCCCAGATAAATTAAAATAATATGCACTAAAAACCAATATTTATCAATAATAAGTAATAATATGCAATAATCAACGATAATTCATGATAGATATATTATTGCTATAATAAATATATATCCTCCAGTTTAACCAAATATATTATTAAATCTTATTGCTAATTATTTAATTTTATTAGTTTATATTGCTAATTATTGGACGTTATTATGTTTTATTACTTATTATCCTTTGCTTTTAATAATAAACGATAATTTGCAATAAACAATTATAAATTATAATAACCGTTAAGAATAAATGCAAATCAATAATATAAACTTATATTTGGTAAGATTATTAGATTATACCCACTAGACTAACATTTTAATCATTAATTTTTATATTTTTTAAAATCTATAAATCACGGTATATACACCAAAAATAACAAGAACTTATAGAAATAAATCCTTGCTATTAATATTTTAACTATATTGTTTTTTTAAATCGCTTATAAGTTGTGCAACAGTATTTTGTATGCTATCTATATCCACTAATTTCTTGATAGATTTGTCTCTAGTAACTATCTCGATTAAATTATTCTTTAAATTTTTCTCACCTATGATAATTCTTACAGGAACACCTAGCAAATCTGCATCTGCAAATTGTACACCTGCTCCAACATCCCTATCATCAAGTATTACCTCATAATCTGTATTTAATGCATTATATATATCAAAACCAATTTTATTAATATCCATTTTTTTACTTTTCAGTACACAAATATGGACTTCCCATGGAGCTATACTAATAGGCCAAATTGGGCCATAATCATCATGGCGCGCTTCTAAAACAGATGCTATTAACCTGCCAACACCAATACCATAGCATCCCATAATAGGAGTTTGTGCTTTACCATTCTCATCTATATATGTCATATTCATAGATTTAGTATACTTATCCCCTAGTTGAAAAATATTCCCTACTTCTATTCCGCGCTTAAACTGTAACGTACCTTCCCCACATAAACAATTTTGCCCTTCGTTTACTTTCGTTAAATCATAATACTCAGATATATTTAAATCTTCAACATTAAGCCCTGTATAGTGATAATCCACCTCATTAGCTCCGCATACAAACCATTTTACATCTTTTACAGATTTATCAAACAATACTTCTACATCAGCTAAATTATGTGGCCCTATAAAACCAAACACTAGTTCGCTATCATCATAATCTACAAACGGTGTAATTTCCGCCTTAACTACCTTTTGTACCTTAGCTTCATTTACTTGTAAATCTCCTCTTAAAAATATTACTAGAGGCTTTGTCTTGCCATCTACCTTAAATACTGCTGCCTTTAACAAATGCTCTTCACCAATATTAAAAAACTTTGCCACATCGGCAATAGAAGTAATATTAGGCGTGTGAACCTTAGTTAACGGCTCTGGCAATTTATCACTTACGCTAAGCAGCGACGTTGCCACTTCCATATTCGATTGGTAGTCACATGAATTACAAACTACAATCGTATCCTCGCCCACATCAGTTAATAACATAAACTCATGGGCAACACTTCCCCCCATCATTCCGCTATCTGATTGCACACATACAACTTCTGGTACACCGCACCTTCTATAAATATTTACATATGCATCTAAACATCTATTATAATACTGTTCTAAATCGTGCTCACAAGTATGAAATGAATATGCATCTTTCATTGTAAACTCTCTAACCCTAATAAGCCCACCTCTAGAGCGCGCTTCATCCCTAAACTTAGTCTGAATATGATACACCATAAACGGATATTGCGTATAAGACTTAGCCTCGGTCCTTGCCAAATGCACACAAGCCTCTTCATGAGTCATAGCCAATAACATATCCCGGCCAGTACGGTCCTTCATTCTTAACAATTCACTACCCACCGCATCAAATCTGCCCGACTCTTGCCACAACTCTCCAGGTAATGCCACAGGAAATAAAACCTCTTGGCCATCAATACTGTTCATTTCAGCTCTAATAATCTGTTCAATTTTACTTTTTATTTTAACTGCTGGCAGCAACATAGTAAAAATACCATTAGACACCTGTCTTATATACCCGCCTCTTAATAAAAATATGTGACTATCAAAACTAGCCTCTGCTGGCTTTTCTTTAAATCTCTCACCTAACAATTTACTCATTAACATATAAAGTTCCTCACCTCTAATTTATTTTCTAGCAATAAACTAAATTTATATTCATTATTAATATTATCCAAATAGTTTATATTTTATTCTTTACTCCCATTATGATTTTTGCATCGCATCCGCTAAAGTTTTCGCCTCTTCATCAGACAATACATAATTAGACTGCCCTTTCACAATCGGCTTTGCATAAGTATAAGAGCCATCCCTACTATAAATACCGTTTACTACCACCCCTGTATTATTTTCATCTAACAATGCTACTATAAATGACAAATCAGACCCCACATTTTGAATTGCCTTATATCTAGTTACACTAATTTTTCTCAAACTAGTATTCATCCGATGCTCTAAATTTGCCATCAAATTCTTATTTTCCTCCACCTGCTCATTTAAATGCTCTATTTTTAGTGCATTAGAACTCAATACGCCTTCTAAATCCACATTTTCTGTTTTCATAAAAATCTGATACTTTTTTTGAACCTTATTTAGCTTATTCATTAGCCTAATTACCAACACAAATAAAGCTAAATTTATAAATAGCACTCCTATTACTACATAAGACTCATAAAAAGTTATCGATTGTAATAAATACTTCATTCCACACCGTCCTTACACCTTAATAATCTCTATTATTCGTTCTAACTCCTCATCCGAATAATATTCTATCTCAATTTTACCTCTTTTTTTACCTGATACTATATTCACCTTTGTTCCTAACATAGACTGTAACGACTCCTGAGCCTCCATATAAAAAGGACTTAACTTCGCTGATGATGCCTCCACCTTACGAGAACTATTCCTATCCAAAAGTTTAACCCGTCTCTCTATATCCCTGACCGTCATATTTTGTAATATCACCTCATCAACTAGCGAATTTTGTAAATTTTTATCTTTTACTGAAAGTATTGCCCTTGCATGGCCAAAACTAATCATATTTTGGAAAACTTTTTCTTGTGCGTAATCTGTTAACTGATTTAACCTAACTATATTAGCAACATATGACCTTGATTTACCTATTTTAACTGCAATTTCATCGCTAGTTAACCCAAACTGCTCAATCAAAGTTTGATACGCCTTTGCAAGCTCCATAACATTTAAATCTGTGCGATGAATATTTTCAATTAATGCGATTTCATATTCAGACTGTTCAGTTAGCTCCTTAATAATAATAGGGATTTCTTTTAACGCTGCCATCCTAGCCGCCCTAAATCTTCGTTCACCTGCTACAATTTGGAACCTTTCCCCTTTCTGCGTTACTAAAATAGGCTGTATTATCCCTTTCTCTTTAATAGACATCATAAGTTCTCTTAACTCTTCATCTAAAAACTTTTTTCTAGGCTGATTAATATTAGGCTCAATTAAATCTATAGATACTACTTTAGCATTTAATTTTTCATATGGATTTTGCATTCATTTAATCCTTTCTTTAGCAGTATTATTAATACATTTATTATTTTGTGAGTATATATTTATTGGAGCTGTTAATTTATGCGTCAATATTTATTATATTAAAAACAGGAGCAAGCTATGGTCAAAAAATTATTATACAACCCTTTTAACGTAACACTTTTAGTAATCACAATATTAACGATATATACATTTTTAATCAGATTTTACACTCCTGATTTACCTAACTTATCTATAGACATAACTTATATAGACTACAATACTGAGCTACAACAAATTACCTTTACGCTAGACACTGCGCAAGATGAATATTTTTTATTAATTTATGAAGAAGACTTAGAGGAGCAATGGTTATACTTTAATTCAAGCGTTTATCATAACCTAGACATAGCGAAAATATTTTTACCCGCAGAAATTGAAAAATTTATATTATTTGAAGGCGATTCTAGTACAACTACATTCTCATTTGAAGTTAAACCAAAACATGCATTTAGTTATATGGATATCACAGAATATGTTTTTCATGTACAGCTAATTATACCTTTTAAATTTTCAATTTTCCCCACATTTTATTATACAAAACACTATGTATTTTTCCTAGAGTCCAGTATTTGAAAGGATATTAATCATGAAAAGTTTATTTGTGCTAATCCTAATTCTTAAACAAGTCAGCAGTATTCCAATGAAACAAGAATCCCGAGAACCTTTATATTTTTTTAAATGCTCTGCATATCTATTCTTCAGCAGCATTCATTCTGTAGTACTAGGCTACACTACCCCTTTAGGAGCCATAATGATGTGCATTGCCTACATGATAGATACAGCAAACAAACGGGCAAAACAACATATGATACTTACAGGAATTGTCATAGTATCGTTATCCTCAACTAATTTTAATATTATTACTGCACCTATACAAAATTTAGTTTTAAGTAGAAATATACAAAATACATCTAAAATTGAAATTTACTCTTACACATCTACTTACGAACAATTTATATTAGAAATAACAGAACAATCCGAAATTGATGAGTGGTTAGAACTGCTGCTACAAAGCGAACCTCAATCTAACTGGGGTTATAAGACAATACCACAAACACCAGGTTATAAACTTGTTTTATCATCGTCTGAAAACGTAGTTGATATATTAATTACTAACCAAACTCTAAACAACAAAAACTTATTTCTTGGCAATACTTATTTAGGGTACTACAACAGCGCAGTAGCTGAACTAATAGAAAATATTCATCCTCTACAACCTGAAGTACTTACAATAACCCATTTTGATGAAATTTCAATACATAATGAAGCCATACTAACCGATTTATGGAACGAAATAATATGGAGTACAAAAGAACCCATAGAAAATTATCATCTATCTACTTTTCCAATATCCGCTTATTTAGTATTTGAAGAAGATTTAGGCTGCAAGATATTCTTTACTACTGATTTTACACAGGCTTATATTGTAGATCAAGGTGTGATGCTACTTTCTAGCAAATTACAACGACTACTACTAGAACAATATACATTATCTCAATTAACTGCTGTTGAATCATTTAGAATATTTGAGCCTGCATACACTTCTAGTAACATTACTAGCTATGTTGATTTTTATATTGAGCCTGATGAAAACGGCTTATTTTATGGACTATACAGAGAAAACTACAAAACGCAAGAAAAAATATTTTTACATAACATAACCTCGTTAGAAAGCAATTTTTTTATTATAAGCACCCCCTACTTATTGCTACTAGACTGCAAAGGAGCATCCCAATACGACTTAATGCTTGTAAATCAAAACATACCAGAAAGTCATAGATACATGGTAAAAAACCAAAATATAATACCAACATCTATAGCGATATGCCCTCACAATACAAACTTTACCTACATCATAGAAAATCAAGATAACTCTACACTATTTTATGTGGACAATTATTACCAATCACCTAAACCTATCATCTCGGGTGATATAGATGATTCAATATTCTTATCTGATAAATATATTGCTTTTACACAAACCTTAAATAATAATAATCTTCTATGTGTATATGATACACAACTTGGGAAAATTGTCAAGTATACTTATTTAAATGGCAACGCACATTTTATAGATAGCTACCATAATCAAGTTTTATTCGCCTTACAAGCCATTGAAGATTCCAGCTTTAAAGAGGGTGTATTCATACTCCACAACGACTTAACGATAACATTAACAGACTTTTACAGCACAGAAATACTAAATTAACAAATACTTATTATTTTTTTTGTTGATTTTTCCCATTTTTTTTGTTAAAATATTCTATGTACCTGTGGATAAGTCCTGTGGATAACTTTGAGCTATATTGGCAAATTTAAAAACTGTGGATAAATCTGTGGATAAGTCTAATTTTCACATAAAACTTTATTTGTTTCACAACTGTTTCACGACTTATCCACAGGCTGGGGATAAGTCGTATTTTTTTGTGTAATACCAAAAAGTTATCCACAGATTTTAGTCTAAAATCGATGAGTTATCCACAGATTTTAGGCCTACAAATCACGACTTATCCACAGCCTATTTCTACCTTATACATGTGATTTTAAAATTCAATGTAACAATTTATAGTGAAATCAAGGAGGTTTTTCATGGCGGTAGTTAACTATACCGAACAGTGGGACAATATACTAAAATTAATTGAACCTGAAACATCATCAGTTAGCTTTAACACTTGGTTTAAGCAAACTAAACTAATTAATATTGACAATAATATTTTAATCATCAGTGTAAACGATAATCTAGCACAGAGCATACTAAACACCAGATATTTAGATCTTATAAAAAATTCTGTAGTACATGCACTAAACAAAGAATATGAGCTAGAATTTATAGTAGAGGCACACACTACAAATTTAAAAATATCTAAACACAAAAAAGATGATGACCCTCTCAACATTCAAAGTAACCTTAACCCTCGGTATACATTCGATTCATTTGTAGTAGGTCATGCGAATAGAATGGCTCATGCAGCAGCATTAGCAGTAGCAGAAACTCCGTCAAAGGCATATAACCCCTTATTTCTATACGGAGGAGTAGGTTTAGGTAAAACACATCTAATGCAATCTGTAGCCCATTATATCATAGCCCAAAACACTAAATTAAAAGTGCTCTATACATCAGCTGAGAAGTTTACTAACGAACTTATTAACTCCATTAGAGATGATAAAAATGAAGAGTTTAGGAACAAATACAGAAATATAGATGTACTAATAATCGATGATATACAATTTATTGCTGGCAAAGAGCGCACCCAAGAGGAATTCTTTCATACATTCAACACACTACACGAAGCCAATAAACAAATAATAATATCAAGTGATAGACCACCAAAAGATATAGCAACACTAGAAGCTAGGCTATGCTCAAGATTTGAATGGGGCCTAATAGCAGACATACAAAAGCCCGACCTAGAAACTAGAATTGCTATACTACGAAAAAAAATTCTAATAGAAAACCTTTGCATTCCTTCGGAAGTTCTTAACCTTATTGCACAGACCGTAATTTCTAACATAAGAGAGCTTGAAGGGGCTTTAAATAGAATACTAGCCTACTCTTCTCTAGCAAACAAACCTATTAGTGAAGAATTAGCCAAAGAAGCTCTTAAAGATATAATTTCACAAGATGAACATAAAGCTATTACTCCAGAATATATTCAAGAGCTAGTAGCGGGATATTTTAATATAAAAGTTACAGACTTATTATCTAATAAACGTACCAAAAATATTACCTATCCACGACAAATAGGAATGTATCTATGCCGTAAATTTACTGAACTCTCTTGGCCAAAAATAGGAGAAAAATTTGGAGGACGTGATCATACCACTGTAATTCATGGACACGATAAAATTTCCAATGATTTAATAACTGACACAAAATTAATACAAATAGTCCAAGACCTAGAAATAAAACTGCAGACTTAATAAATTTTCCAAATTATTGGAGAATTGTTGGATTACTAGACAACAATATACATCAGATAAAATAATTTTATCCCCACAGGCAAAAAAGTTATCCACAATTCATCCACAGGCAAAGCCGAGTTATCCACAGATTTATCCACAGGCAAAGTCGTTGACTATCAAGGGCTAGATATAGTTATCCACAGTATCCACAGCCCCTACTACTACTACTATAAACTTTATTATAATATTTTATTAAGCAAATCGACTAAATTATCAACAGCTATAAACAGCTAAAATCGATCGATTTTGAGAGGAACCTAACCATGAAAATTTACTGTAATCAAAAAGCTTTAATGTCTTGTATCAACACTGTTATTAAAGCTAGTTCAACTAGAACATCACTACCAATACTAGAATGCATTCTAATTAACGCTAATAGCAACTATGTTACTCTAACTACTAACAATCTTGATTTAGGCATAGAGAGTACTTTTGAAGCTGATGTTATAACTAATGGCTTAATAGCTTTAGAAGCTAAACTGCTTAGTGAAATAATTAAAAAAATGCCTAACGAAGAAATAGAGATTAACTTACTAGAGAATAACTATGTATCAATAGCTAGTGGTAAATCTAAATTCACGATAGTAGCTAGAACTGGAGAAGACTTTCCTGCATTACCTAAAGTTCAAGTACAAAAAGGGTATACTATACCAAGAGCAGCTCTTAAAGACATGATAAACCAAACCATATTTTCTGTAGCTAGTGATGAATCTAGACCAGCCTTTATGGGAGAGATGTTTCACATCAAGGATAATACTTTTAACCTAGTATCTGTAGATGGATTTAGAATCTCTTATAGACAAGCTGAAATCGTTAATGAGTTTGGGGAAATAGAAAGTATAGTACCAGCAAAAGCACTTGCAGAAATAGCTAGAATCTTACCTCACGATGATGGGGATGTTATTATGTATTTTGATAATAGACATGTATTTTTCGATATAGAAAATACCAAAATAGTTTCAAGATTGTTAGAGGGAGAGTTTTTGAAGTATAGTCAAATGTTTACTCCTGACTACGATACTCAAATTATTGTTAATTGCAAAGAACTGCTGATGTGTATTGAGAGAGCATCAGTAATCTCTAGAGAAGGCAAGAAGCATCCAATATGTCTAGAAATAAATACTGAGCAAATGATTATAAAATCTAACACAGACTTTGGAACATCAATTGAAGAATTAAACGCAGATATACAAGGCAAGAACTTAACTATAGCCTTTAATCCAAGGTATTTAATGGACGCACTTAAAGCTATTGAGGACGATGAAATTATGATTAATTTTTTATCTATCATAGAACCATGTATTATTCAGCCTAAAAATGGTAATGCTTATAAATACTTGATTTTACCAATACGTGTTAATGCCTAGGAGATTGAAATTATGAAAAAAATTAAAATAAATACTGAATTTATAAAACTTGACCAATTACTAAAATTTGCTGACTTTGTCCAAACAGGTGGAGAGGCTAAAAATGTTGTTGCTCAAGGGCTAGTCTTAGTCAATGATAATATCTGCACAATGAGAGGTAAAAAACTGAGAAGTGGAGATATTGTAGAGTTTGACGGCCAAAAATGTGTAATCAATTAGAGGGTTACGATTATGTATATACAAGACCTAAGTTTAACTAATTTTAGAAACCACCAGCAAACTAAAATTGAGTTAGGCGAAGGGATAAATATTTTTGCAGGAGATAATGCACAAGGGAAAACTAATATTCTAGAAGCTATTTACCTTTGTGCTGTAGCTCGTTCACATAGAACTACCAAAGAAAAAGAGACCATAAAGTGGGGAGAGCGTTCTACCCACATACAACTTAGCGTACAAAAAAAAACAATCAACAACCAAATAGACTTTTATATTTCTAACACAAACAAGTCTGTAGCCATTAATAAACTTGCCATTAATAAGCTATCGGATTTATTTGGGGTGTTAAATGTCGTTATGTTTTCGCCAGAAGATTTACAACTCATAAAAAAAAGTCCTAAAGAGCGCAGAAAATTTTTAGACATTGAATTGTGTCAGTTTGATAAATTATATTATTACTCTCTAAAGCAATACCATCAAGTACTCAAGCAACGTAATAATTATTTAAAGCAAGCTAAAATTTCAGGAAATTATGAGCTAATTTCAATTTGGGATCAACAACTTTCAGATTTTGGGATTGAAATCATAAAAAAACGGCAACAATTTATTGAAAGCCTAAATTTAATAGCTACTAACATTCATAATAAAATTTCTGGTGGGCAAGAAGAATTAAAAATAATTTATGAACCTAACGTAGCTATAAATAAATTTTTAGACGAATTGCAACGTACCCATACAAGAGATTATTTGATGCAAAGTACTTCAGTAGGCCCTCACAGAGATGACATCAAATTTTTAGTAAACAACATGGATGCAAAATTATATAGTTCGCAAGGCCAGCAAAGAACAGTTGTGCTTGCTTTAAAACTTGCTGAAATCGAAATGATGAAAAATAGATTAGGTGAAGCACCAATATTATTATTAGACGACGTTTTATCGGAGTTAGATTGCCACAGAAGACAGCATTTATTTAATTATACAAAATCTAATCAAACTATAATAACTTGCAATGAATTTGAACAAACTATATGGCAAGATAAAAAATTTGATAAGCTTTATTTAATAAAAAATGGAGCAATTTCAAGATAAATTTGCCAAGTTAGGTAGTTATGTGGTATAATAGTTTCGCAGTATGTAAAAAAATGTCAAAGGAGTGAGAACAAAATTATGGTAGCAACGTATGATGAGAATCAGATTCAAATATTAGAAGGGTTGCAGGCAGTAAGAAAGCGGCCTGGAATGTATATAGGCAGTACGTCTTCAAAAGGACTTCACCATCTTGTTTATGAAATTGTAGACAACGCTGTAGATGAAGCATTAGCAGGATACTGTAATGCTGTTACCGTAACGATACATCCAGACAATTCTATTTCTGTTGTGGATAATGGGCGGGGAATTCCTGTCGGTATACATCCTCAAAAAGGAATTCCAGCAGTAGAAGTAGTATTTACAATACTGCATGCAGGGGGAAAGTTCGGCGGTGGCGGTTATAAAGTATCAGGAGGCTTACATGGAGTAGGTGCCTCAGTCGTTAATGCGTTATCAGAATGGTTAATTGTTAGGGTGTTTTCAGATGGTAAAATCCATGAAGAAAAATTTTCTCGTGGTAATGTCATTAAACCTCTTACTATTGTTGGGGATACAGACAAAACAGGTACTTTTGTCCAGTTTAAACCTGATAATCAAATATTTGAAGAAATGGTTTATGAATTTAATATATTAAGACAAAGATTCCAAGAAACTGCCTTTTTGACTAAAGGTTTAAAAATAGATTTAATAGATTTACGTGAAGAGCAAAAAAAGAAAAAGTCATTCCACTATGAGGGCGGTATAAGTGAATTTGTTGCCCACTTAAATAAAAATAAAACAGCAATTTATGACAGCGTTTTTTATTGTGAAGGTACCCGCGATGATATTGTCGTTGAAGTTGCTTTTCAACACAATGAGGGCTATGTTGAGAATATCTTTAGCTTTGTAAACAATATTAACACTACTGAAGGCGGGACCCACTTAGCTGGATTTAGAAATGCTCTTACTAAAACTATTAACGATTATGCTAGAAAGATGAATTTGCTTAAAGATACTGATAAAAATCTTTCTGGAGAAGACGTTAGAGAAGGCATAACCGTTATTATTAGCATTAAAATAGCAGAGCCTCAATTTGAGGGACAAACTAAAACTAAACTTGGAAATAGCGAAGTAAGAGCTATTGTAGATAGCGTAGTAAGCGAAAACCTAATGGTATTTTTAGAACAAAATCCTCAAATAAGTAAAATCATTGTTCATAAAGGGACTATGGCTGCTAGAGCGCGTGATGCTGCTAAAAAAGCTAGAGATTTGACTAGACGAAAAAGTGTGTTAGAAAACTCAACTTTACCTGGAAAACTTGCAGATTGCTCCGAAAGAGACCCTGCTAAATGCGAAATTTATTTAGTTGAAGGGGATTCGGCTGGTGGCTCGGCTAAAAGTGCTCGTTCACGTCAAACTCAAGCAATTTTACCTTTGCGTGGTAAAATTCTAAACGTAGAAAAAGCTAGATTAGACAAAATGTTAGCAAGCGAAGAGATACGAAATATGATTACTGCTTTTGGTGTTGGGATTAACGAAGAACTAAATTATGAAAAGCTTAGATATCATAAAATTATTTTAATGACAGATGCTGATGTTGATGGAGCACATATTAGAACTTTATTACTAACATTTTTTTATAGATTTTATAGAGACCTTATTACTCAAGGTTATATATATATTGCACAACCGCCTTTATATTTGGTAGAAAAAAATAAGAAAAAATACTATGCATACAATGACAGAGAGCTAGACACGATATTAAATGACATAGGCCGAAATGGCATTTCACGTATGCAAAGATACAAAGGTTTAGGAGAAATGAATCCAGACCAATTGTGGGAAACTACTATGAACCCTGCGACTAGAACTCTTGTACGTGTAAACATCCAAGATGCGGTTGCAGCTGATGAAATTTTTACAGCACTTATGGGCGATAAAGTAGAACCTAGAAGAGAATTCATTAAAGAATATGCTCAAAAAGTTACAAATTTAGATATATAGATTGTGTTAAAAATAAAGCTATATTTAATTTAGGGAGGTAAGGAATGGATATTGATAATTATGATAAAATCATCCCTATTGACATAGAGAAGGAGATGAAAACATCTTATATTGACTATGCTATGAGTGTTATTGTATCTCGTGCATTACCTGATGTTAGAGATGGGTTAAAGCCTGTTCATAGACGAATTTTGTATTCAATGGATGAGTTGAATTTAGCTCCTGATAAGCAGTATAGAAAATCAGCTCGTATTGTTGGAGATACTATGGGTAAATATCATCCTCATGGTGATAGCTCCATCTATGATGCTATGGTTAGGTTAGCTCAAGATTTTTCTACCAGATACCCTTTAGTAGATGGGCATGGAAATTTTGGTAATATAGACGGTGATAGTGCCGCTGCTATGCGTTATACTGAGGCTCGTATGAGTAAATTAACTCTTTATATGCTTGCTGATGCGGATAAAGAAACTGTAGATTTTAGGCCTAATTTTGATGAATCTATTCAAGAGCCTGTAGTTTTGCCAGCGAGATATCCAAATTTATTAGTTAACGGTTCGTCTGGTATTGCTGTAGGTATGGCTACTAACATTCCACCCCATAACATGGGAGAAGTTGTTGATGGGGTTATTAAGCTAATTGATAACTACACTGGCAACAATGAAGAGAACTTCTCTCGCGAAACTGATATTAGTGAGTTAATGGACATTATTAAAGGCCCAGACTTTCCTACCGGTGGAATTATACAAGGTATTTATGGTATAGAGCAAGCTTATCGTACAGGCAGGGGTAAAGTTAAAGTTAAAGCTAGAACTGAGATTGAAGAAATGGGTAATGGTAAAACAGCTATTATTGTTACCGAAATACCATATCAAGTCAATAAATCTAAGCTAATTGAAAAGATAGCTGACTTAGTTAAGCATAAGAAAATAGATGGAATTACTGGTCTTAGAGATGAATCCGATAGGGATGGCATGAGAATTGTTATAGAACTTAGGCGTGATGCTAATGCTAATGTAATTTTAAATCAGCTATTTAAATTTTCACCTTTACAAGATACTTTTAGTATAAATATGTTAGCTTTAATTGATAATGAACCAAAAGTTTTTAATTTAAAAGAAATATTAGAATCTTATCTAAATCATCAAAAAGATGTTATTACTAGACGTACTCAATTCGATTTAAAGAAAGCCGAAAATAGGGCGCATCTAGTAGAGGGTCTTCTTAAAGCTCTTGATAAGATTGACTTAATAACCGAGCTTATTAAATCATCTAAAACTGTTAGTGAAGCTAAGGCAAAGCTGCAGCAAACAATAGAGATTACAGATATTCAGTCTCAAGCCATTGTAGATATGCGTCTTCGTGCGTTAACTGGTCTTGAGCAAGAAAAATTAGAACTTGAGTTTAATCAATTAAAAGAAACTATTAGCTATTTAAATGCTATTTTACAAGATGATATTAAGCTATTTGGTGTAATAAAAGATGAAATTATAGAGATAAAAAATAAGTTTATAGATTCTAGACGCTCAGACATTACAAGCTCTGATGATGAAATTGATATTGAAGATTTAATAGATAGAGAAGAAGTTGTTGTAACTATGACTCATCTTGGGTACATTAAGCGTATTCCTTTAGATACTTATAAGCAACAAAATCGTGGCGGCAGAGGTATTACTGGAGTTAATACTATCCAAGAAGATTTCATTGAAAAGTTATTTACCACTAGTAATCTTGATAACATTATGTTTTTCACTAACAAAGGTAAGGCTTACAAAATAAAGGCATATAAAATTCCTGAAGCTAGTAGAACTGCTCGTGGAATGGCTATTATTAATTTGCTAGAGCTTGATAATGGAGAGCGTATTAGTGCTGTGTTCCCTGTTAAAGACAATGAACATGAAAGATATATTACTATGGTTACTAAAAGTGGTTTAATTAAGAAAACTAATATAGATGCGTTTAATAATATTAGAAAAGGCGGTATAATTGCGCTAAACTTAGTTGATGGTGATGAGCTTATTGGAGTGTATGAAACTACTAATAACGATACCATTTTAATTGCTACAAAAAAAGGACAAGGTATTTTATTTGAAGGTACTAATGTAAGGCCTACAGGGCGTAGTGCTAAAGGGGTTAAAGCTATTAATCTTTCTAAGGATGATTATGTAATTAGTGCCACTGTTCCTAAAGAAGGCGAACAAATTCTTATTGCCACTCAATATGGGATTGGTAAAAGAACTAGGATGGATGAATTTAGAGCGCAGAAAAGAGGCGGTAAAGGCCTTAAAATTTATAAAGTGGATGATAAAACTGGAGATGTTGTAGCCATTACTTCTGTTCATGATGAGCAGGGCTTACTAATGATTACGTCGGAAGGCACTATTATTAGAATTAAAGTTAATCAAATTTCATCGCTAGGCAGATATGCCAAAGGCGTTAAATTAATTAACTTAAAAGACGGCATTCATGTTGTTTGTATTGCTAAAGTAGATGAAGAACAAGTTGTAGAAGATGAAGAGGAATTGCAAGAAGAGTTACTTGAGAAGCTACCTGGTGAGTTATTAGATGAAACATCGCTTGCTCCAATGGATGAAGAACTATCTATTGAAGTGATAGACGTTATTGATGGGGATATTGATAATGGAATTATTGATGATATTGATGATGATGACATTGATGATATGGTAGATATGAGAGATTAGCTATGCAAGAAATTCAAGAGCAAGTAGAGATACCAAAGAAAACTAATGCTGTTTGGATTATAATTAGTTTATTAACAGCTTGCCTTAGTTGCGTTATAGGTTGTATGTTATATATTGCATATAACCTTGACACTCTAGAGAAACTGCTAGAACCTGCCAAGTATAGTGTTATGCGAGGTAGCAGTATTATAGCTGAGTTTGATGAAATTAACGACGCTATTAATAAAGCTGCGACGATTACTAGGTCAGTTGTTGTTGATAATGAAACTGGTGTATGGATTCAATCGAATTTTTTGCCATTTATGGTATTTACAAATTGGGGTACTTATGATTTTAGCACTTATGCACAAGCTGTTAGTTATGCTACAAGATATGAAATCACAGCAGTTTATTTTATGGGTAATCAAACTATTATTTGGGAAAAAGATTATGAGTTTCCAGAATTTCAATGTGTTGAGATGCCTCTCATTAGGCAGATGCCAGAGCTACCTCGTGGATGTGAGGTCACATCACTTGCTATGTTACTAAATTATTATGGAGTAGATGTTACTAAAATGCAATTAGCAGCAGAAGTTGCTAAGGATGATACATCGTATTCAACAGATGCATATGGCAATATTTATTATGGTAATCCATACGATGGCTTTGTTGGGGATATGTATAATTTTAAGAATCATGGTTATGGAGTCTATCATGGTCCTATTGCAGATTTAGCGTCTACATATTTAGGCGAACATGTAATTGATATAACTGGAGCTTCATTTGAAGAAATGCTACAATTTGTTGCTAGAGGTTATCCGGTTTGGGTTGTTACCAATACTTCCTACGCTTACTTGCCTAGTTCACAATTTCAGACATGGTATACCCCAACGGGGGTTATACAAATTACATATAAGATGCATTCTGTAGTTATTACTGGTTTAACTGAAGATTTAATTTTTATAAATGACCCATTAGATTATAGTACGAATAAAGCTGTAGATTTAGATAATTTTAGAGATGCTTGGAACCAGATGGGTCAGCAAGCAGTAGTAATAGTAGATTAGATGCAATGTATAATTGCATCTAATTTTTTTGTCGTTAACACAAATGACAAAACAACATAATAATTAGTAATTATATCTACCATTTAACGATTATAATCAATATATTTTAGTAAGATAGCTGCTAAATAGACTCTAATATAAAATGTTACAAAGTTAGTTTATAAAAACTAACATTAGTTAATCTATATATACAAAGATAAAGTAAATAAGCAAAATTCATTGACAGTTTTAGTTAGTTTAAGTTAATATAGGTAAAGTGGATAATGATATGTAATTGAACAGTGATTTTAATTATTATAACATGTCATATATAATTAATTATCAATAATACTTTAGGGAGGGTCCATTTATAATGAGTAAAAATATTAGACGCAAAATTGCGCAGATGGTGGCTTGCGGAGTCTTTATTCAAGCAACCACTCAACAGTTAGTTTATACTAATGTAAATATTGCATCTACTGAAGGTGCAGTAAATTCAAATTTAGCGAGTACAACACGTTCCGCTGTATTAGTCAGTAATGTCACAACAGCTCAAGCTATAGGAGCCACTACGCTATCAACTAGCACTATAGATTTAGCTAGCTTAGAAAATGGAGTTTATACGGTCAATGTTGATATTTTTCAACAATATGCTGATACTGACTCTATGTGTGCTGGTTTTGTAAAAAAAGATGACGTTAAGTTTATTATGAAAGATGGCATAGCTACTGTTACCATGCATATAGCCAAAAATCCTCAGTTAGGGGAGTATATTTATGAGGATACTATTGGAGATACTGAATATCGTGAGTCAGATGGAGAGACATGGGTTTTAGTAGATAGAACGTTAACACAAGAAATTATTCAATATGGTGAACCTGAAGATGCTTGGGAATTTGAAGTAATATCAGAAAGCTCTGAGATATATGTTAGAGCTGTAATAGGAGCTATGGGTAATACTAATCCTGCTTTTAGAGTTATTTTCAATGAAATTACGTCTTTTACACCAGAAGCAGATATATTAGATGATGGTTCATATTCTGCTAATATAAGCATCTTACAAACCAGTTCTGATAGCGTATTTTCAAGATATAGTGGAAGAGTAACGCCTACAGAAGTTATTTTTAGCGTGGTTGATGGAGAAGCTAATTTAAATTTAAATATAGACTCCACAACATTTTATGATGGCACTACTCAATATACAGTTAGAGAAATTGCTTATTTAGATGAAACAACTGGAGATTACATAAGTGTGGATACAACTAGTGGCGATGACGTATTACAATTTACAGTACCTCTAATAGGTGAAGAAATAACTATAGAGGCAACAGGAATTAGAAAAGCAATGTTTGGTTCAACTGTTGCTAATACTGATTATTTCCGAATAGTGCTAAGTGATATGGAGCCTTTTGATACAGCGGTTATTGAAGATGTTGAGATTAGTATTGATGCTACAACATTTTTTATAGGCGAAAGTGTATCAATAGTAGGAGCGGTTTACCCTGAGGAGACTACATTAGATGCTACGTTAACATGGTCTAGTTCTAATGAAAACGTTGCATCTATTAATGATGGAGTAGTTAAAGGAGATAGCCCAGGTTCTACTACTATTACCGCAACTGCAGTTAATGATGTTTTCGACTTAGTTGAAATAACTATAGCTAATGTAGCTGAGGGTACTTCTTATGCTGATGCAGAAAATGGTGAATATTTAATTAATACAGTAGTTTGGCGCGATGATTCAGATGCAGATTCTTCTATGAATACAGAAATGAAAGTTGAAGATGTAAGTATAGAAATCATAGATGGAACAGGTTTTATAACTATGGAGTTTAGACAACATGCCAAAGGGTTTGCGGATTCTTTAATTGCTATTCGTGCTCAAGATGAAAATGGTGATTGGATTGACTTGCAAAGGACAGAGTCTATGGCTGTAGTTAATGGAACCGAAGAGGAATGTTGGAAAGTTACAGTGCCTACTAATTCGCATATTGTACCTATTCAGTTAGGAGTTTATGCTATGAGTGGTATTTATAACCAATCGCATGGCATTAGAGTTGTAGTTACTGACCAAGATGCTAGCACACAAGATGTTACTATTGATGATGTTATTATAACGTATCCTTCTACAGAAACTTCAGCTGACGGAGCTATTAAAGTTGATGCGTCGGGAGCTGATAATATGATTTATAGTATTAATAATGGAGAAACTTGGTCTGACTCAAATACTTTTACAGACTTAGTGTTAGATAGCTATACAGTTAGAATTGCTGATAGGTTAAATATAACTAACTATACAACACAAACTGTAACGCTAGATTTACAAGAGCCTGAGGAAGTTAGTTTTAGTACAGACGGTATGTATAAAGCGGATGCCGTAGTGTGGCAAGAATATTCGGATACTGACTCTATGATGGCTACAGCAGTTAAAACTACTGATATTGATGTAGAAGTAGAAAGCAATATTGCGAATGTAACTTTGCATATAGCTAAAGATGCTTTAGGTTATACAGATTCTATTAACAAGTTAAGCTATCAAAATAATGATGGACAGTGGGTAGAGTGTGAAATGGTTACTACAACAGCTGTAATTAATGAAACTGAGCAGTCAGCTTGGGAAATTGTTGTGCCTACTAGCACTGAGACTATGCTGTTACAAGTAGATATTGATGTTGAAAATGCTTATTCAGCTACTCATAATGTTAGAGTTATTTTAACACAATTAGATTATATTTCGGTATTACCGGATTTAGAATATTCAGTAAATTTAAATGTATGGAAAGAGTATGAAGATGAAGACTCTATGGCAGCGGCATGGGTAGGGAAAACTAATGTTCCTGTTAGTCGCGTGGATGGTAGTACTACGTTAACTACTTATATCGAGAAGAATCCTTCTTTATCAGATGTTACTTATTACGATGCAATAGGAGATGTATATTATAAAGATGCTAATGGGGACTGGGTTGAAGTAGAAAAAGTTGCAGGGCAGATTGGGGATATGGAAGTATGGTATTTAAATATTCCAGTTCATAATGTTTACGAAGATATATACTTATTGACAGATTTAGACCTAGGAACATTCCAACATCCTAATACGGCATTTAGATTAGTTTATACAGATGAATATGAGGAAGATATTGAAGAAGAAGATGATGTAAATGATAAAGACGATGATAACGATGACGACGACGATGTAAATGATAAAGATGATGATAACGATGATGAAGATGAAGATGAGCTTACAGTTGATATAGATTATATAGTGCTTGAAATAGGGGCTTCACAAACGATAACTGCTAACAGCAATAATGTAACATGGTCTAGTGCAGACGAGAATATAGCAACTGTAACTGCTGAAGGTGAAATTACAGCAGTAGGCGCAGGTACCACTACAATAACAGTTACAGCTGATAATGGTAATATAGCTACAGTAACCGTAACAGTTACGCAACCAATTGAAGGCGCTGGTGATTTAGCAGATTTAACAAATGGAGTTTATACGACTAATATTTCTGTACTCCAAGAGTATACTGATGCTGACTCAATGTGCGCAAGCTTTATTAAAAAAGATAACGTTAAGTTTTCTATGGAAGATGGAATAGCAACTGTTACAATGCATATAGCTAAAGACCCTAATTTAGGAGGCAATGTATTTGAGGATACTATTGGTGATATTGAATACCGTGATGCAGATGAGCTGACATGGGTGTTAGTTGAAAAAACTTTAACGCAAGAAGTAATTCAATATGATGAACCTGAAGATGCGTGGGAATTTGAAGTATTAACACAAGACTCTGAGATATATGTTAGAGCAACTATTGGGGCTATGGGTAATACTAATCCAGCATTTAGAGTTATTATGGGTGATATTACTCCTTTTGAGGATAAAGACGACGAAGATAACGACGATGAAGATGATAACGCTGATGACGATAGCGATAATGACAACGATGAAGATAGCAACGATGAAGATAGCAACGATGAAGATAACAACGATGAAGATAACGACGATGAAGATAATAATGCTGATGAAGATAACAACGATGACGATGATAACACTGATGACGATAGCAACGATGAAGATAACGACGATGAAGACGATAGCGATGATGATAACAACGATGACGATAACGACGAAGATGATAACGCTGAAGACGATAGCGATGATGAAGATGATAACATAGATGATGATAAAGATGCTGGAGATAACAATAATGATGGCAATGTAAATGAAGATGATAGCGATGATAATAGCGACGACGATAACGGCGAAGACGATAATAGCGATGACGATAGCGACGACAGTAACAGCGAAGATAATAGCAACGACGACGGTAACACCGACGACAATAACAATGCTGATACTATAGCTCCAGTATTTTCTTATACAGGTGCATCAAGCTACACTTTGCTGGCTGGAACCACATTTAGCATACCTGAAGTAACTGCAACTGATAATGTAGACGGTGAAATAACTGTTACTACAAGCATTACTAAAGATGGTGTAACTGTAACTGCTGTGGATACATCAACTGTAGGAACTTACGTAATTACTTACTTAGCACAAGATAGCGCAAGTAATACAGCTACTATGTCTATAACTGTAAGGATTATTTACGATAGTTTCGACGTATTTAACTTTAGTATAAGTTACCCAAGTATAAGTTTCAGCAGCACTTCTACTACCTCTACTTCTTCTACTAATACAACTACTACAACTACTTCTACAGCTGAACAAAATCTAGATAATATAGAAATCACAGAATTATTAGAAACTGTTTTAGAGGCTAATGAAGAGGCAGACGTAGAAAGCGTTACTCAAACTATAGCTGAAGTATTTACCGACATTAGCGAATCAGCATGGTACTACGCAGATGTATCAGCAGTATACAATAGCGGCCTTATGGCAGGAGTAACTGATACTGAATGGGAACCTGCTACGACTGTGACAAGAGCGCAGCTAGCAACGATTTTACACAGAATGGATGATAATTTAGTTATTAACAACGCTCAAACATTTAGTGACATTGCAAATGATGCATGGTATTCAACATCAATAAACTGGGCGGCTTCTGTAGGTATTTATGGTGGCTATGATGATGGTACATTTAGGCCTAGCGAAAATATTACTCGTGAGCAGATAGCAGTTATTATATATAATTATGCAGGATACAAAAATTATGACACAATGCAATCTAGTTCACTAGCTGATTTTAATGATGTTAATGATATAGCATCTTGGTCATCTCATGCAGTGGCGTGGGCTGTGGGCAATGGTATAATTGGTGGTCGTGATGATGGTACATTAGACCCTAAAGGAACAGCAACGCGAGCGGAAATTGCTGTTATTATAAATCGCTTATTAAATTTAAACTAATAAAATGGTGCCCCTAGTTTTTAGGGGCAGTATATTGGAGGCTATTATGCATAAAAACTTTAAAAGACTAATTACATTAGCGCTAGCAGCAATGCTAACGACATTACCAGCAGTGTCATATGCAACACAACCAACACAAATATCGGAATTGATTCCAGTGGATTTAGCTACGTTAGAAGATGGTAGATATGAGGCAACATTAAATGTGTGCCAAGAACATGTAGATGTGGATTCGATGTGCGCAGGATTTATTCTAAAAGACAATGTAATTGTTGAAGTAGAAGATGGTCAAGCGACTGTAACTTTATATATCGCAAGAAATCCTCAGATGAATGGATTTACTTTTGAAGATACTATTGGAGAGACTGACTATAAAGATGAGCAAGGCAACTGGATTAATGTTGAAAAAACGTTAGTGCAAAAAGCTATTGTATCTGATGAGATAGATGATGCGTGGCAAATCCAGATTAAAACAAGCGAGCCAGTAGTATATGTAAGAGCTGTGATTGAAGCTATGGGTAGTACTAATCCAGCATTTAGAGTTATTTTATGTGATGTAAGACCATCTGTGTTTTGTGATATAGATGAAGCTTTTGAGCTGATAGAAGTGGCGCATGGGGTGAAGGCGACAAATGAAGTAGTAGCTGAAGTTTTATATAAACTAGCAGGCTTTAGTGATGAGGATAGTTTGGTAGCTGAAGATGTAACTAGAGAACAATTATGCATAGCGTTATATAACTTAGCGACTCAATTACAAATTGATACTAACGTTGATGGGACTTTGGATAGTTATATAGATAAAGCAGCAGTATCAGCAGATGCTATTGATGCTGTAACGTGGGCTATGTATAATGGATTATTTGGAGAAGTAACTACTATTAATCCAAAGTCAACTTTTACAACGCCAGTGTTTAAGGCAGTTATTTCTAATTTTATTGATTATGCGAACTAATAGGAGGATTTAAGAATGAGTAAAAGTTTAAGAAAGAAAATTGCTTTAGCATGTGCAGCGATAATACCAGCTACATCTATTTCATATGCGAATGTATCAACAAATGAAAGCTTAGTTTCAGCAACAATAACAACTACTACAAGTGCCGCTATAGAAATTGGAAAAGATACGGATACTGATAGCGATAGTAATCACGATATTGAAGTGGATACCGATGGCGATAGTAATCACGATATTGAAATAGATAATACCGATGGCGATAGTAATCACGATATTGACGCGGATAATACCGATGGCGATAGTAATCACGATATTGAAGCGGATAATACTGATACCGATATTAATCAAGCTATTGAAGAAGCGAATAATATTAGTGAGAAAACTAACACACGTATAAGTTTTAATTCTGACGCTAATACATTATTAGGCTTAGCAGATGGGATATATACATCAACTATTGAGGTCTATAATCAATACGCTGATGCAGACTCTATGTGTAAAGGATTTTTACCTTCAGAAGTACAGTTTATTATGATGGATGGCGTGGCAACTACAACATTATATTTAGCTAAAAACCCTGAATTAGGTGGATATACTTATAACGATACTATAGGTGATGTTGAGTATAGGGATGATAATGAAGAATGGATTTTGGTAGAGAAAACTCAAACTGAAGCGATTATTCAAGGTGATGAAGTAGAAGAAGCTTGGGAGTTTGAGGTTATTAGTACAGATAGTGAAATATATGTTAGAGCTGTAATAGGAGCTATGGGAGGTACTAATCCAGCGTTTAGAGTTATTTTAAAGGAGCCTATATTTGTTAGTGAATTAGAATTAGACAGCGAACTAGACAGCGAATTAGATGAAGAACTAGACGACGAATTAGACGGTGAATTAGATAATGAAGTAGATAATGAAGTAGATGATGAAGTAGATGATGAATTAGACAGCGAACTAGATGACGAAGTAGACGAAGAATTAGATAATGAAGTAGATGATGAATTAGACAGCGAACTAGATGACGAAGTAGACGGCGAATTAGATAATGAAGTAGATGACGAAGTAGACAGCGAAGTAGATGACGAAGTAGACGGCGAATTAGATAATGAAGTAGATGACGAAGTAGACGGCGAATTAGACGGCGAACTAGATGACGAAGTAGATGGCGAAGTAGACGACGAACTAGATGGCGAAGTAGACGGCGAAGTAGACGACGAACTAGACGGCGAACTTGACGGTGATACAGACGACGAAACAGATTCAGATGATGAGGATGGAAGAGTAGAAATAACCCGACTAACACTAAATAAATCCAACGCTACATTAGAAGTGGGTAAAACTTATAAACTATCTGCAGACGTTTATCCAGCTAACACTACTATGAATCCCACTATAACATGGTCTAGCAGCGATGATAATATTGCTAGCGTTGACTCAAAGGGTACAGTTACTGCTGTTTCAGAAGGCACAGCTACTATAACGGCAAGTTCGCAAAGCGGCATTACGGCTTCAGCTACAATTAATGTTACTAGCGCGGATACAACAGATTTAGTTGACGGCAACTATAGCGCGCATATTAACGTTTGGAAAGAATATGTTGATGAAGATTCAATGGCAGTTGCATTTTTTAAGACAGAGGATTTAAACTTACAAGTTAGCAATGGAAAGCTATATTTAACTATAGTGGTTATGAACGAAGGTGAATTAGGTGGTTATTACTATGAGCCTGATATTATTACAAAACTTGAGCAGCAGCTTAATGACGGCTCCTATACTACGTTAGGTTTAAATTACCAAACTACTGCTGACGGTGTAGAGTATATTACTACAACTGTAGAATTTGATAGTATTGATGATATAGCTTATGTTAAAACTACAATTGCCCCTATGAATAACATACCTCAAACTTTAAGGATTTTAATAGATGAGGCTAGTATACAACAAGGAACTTCATCTAACGTACCAGATGTTGAAGCGGTGTCTAGATATATTTCTAGCTACACATTAGAAAACGGAGCTATTTCTTTAATTATGAATACATTCGATGATACGTTAACAAAAGACGATTTCAAAGCAACCATTTCGCTTAATGGCGATGCAACAACTACTTTAGAGCTTGAAGATTTTACAATGGACGCTACATTTATAACATTTACATATGAAGAAATTGAAGCAACTGATGAAGAACAAGAACTTACTGTAACTATGCAAGTTGATGATAGAATTGCTATTTCTCGTACTATTACTATAGACGCGGTTGATGATGAAATTATTGTTGATAAAGAACTATTTAGTTTAAAAGAAGGACGTATTTCGTATATTGAAGGCTATGGAGACAATACTTTTAGGCCTAGTAATACTATTACGAGAACAGAAGCTCTTACTATGTTTGGTAGACTAATAGATGTGCCAACGCAAACTTATACTGCTGTGGATATATCTGTGCTAAATGCTTTTGTAGATGAAGATTCGATGGCAGCACAGTTTTTCCATAAAGAACGAGTTAGAGTAGAATATAATGAAGATGAACGATATACTATTACGATTAACGTAGATAACAATGGTATGGGATTTGAAGATATTTTAGTTTCAATGGAACACAAAGTAGATAACGACTATATTGAGCTAAATTTAAATAAAAGTTCTGATAGGTCAACTGCAACTATAGTATTTGATGTGGATAACTTAGAGGATGAAGTAATACTAAGGGTTGGTGTAGAACCAATGGGAGATATGCGACCTGAGTTACGTATTGTATTTGATACGTTGGAAGAATTTATAGAAACTGAAGCTGAGGCTAAACTGCGAGTATTTGAAACGCTTAAGCTTACAGGTAGCGAAACTATTAACCGTGCTGACTTTGCAGAAATGCTAGTTAAAATTGGCCAGCTAGAGTTAGATGAAGATATAGAGTTAAAAAGTAAATTTTTAGATGTACTTAACACTGACACTTATATTATTATAGCTACTGAGCTAGGGCTAGTTAGGGGCTACGGTGATGGTACTTTTATCCCTGAAAATAAAGTTACCCGTGCAGAGGCAGTTTGCATGATTAATCGTTTAATTGAAGACTCAACAGATATATCAGATTTAGAGTTACCTTTTTTAGACGTAGCACGTACTCACTGGGCATTTGAGGAAATTGTTAGAGCAACAAATTAATTTTAAGTCGTTCCCTATTTTGGGAGCGACAGTACATAGTAATAATAGATTAAAAGGAGCGATTAAAATGAAATCATTTATACCATTAGTTATATTAACGAATATACTTGGTGCAGTTACGTTACCACACTCAGGTAGATATGAAATTGAAAATAATACAATTTATGAAAATGCTGTAGGGATAGCAATGTCTAGAGCTTATACAGAGCCGATTACAGCAGTTGTTAAAAATGGTGATAATTTAGAATTAGAAATGAGTTTTAATAATACACAATATATGGGCGAATTTACAATTACAGTCAATGGCAAAGTTGTAGAGCACGAAACAATATTGCATGATGATGAAACTAATATGAAAACCATTAGTTTCCCAGTTAATTCATTGCAAGATGATTTAACCGTAGGAATGTATGTGGCACCGATGTCTAGAGATGTTGAATATGGAGTAGAATTTTTTGAAGATACACTTATTTTAATAGAAGAATACCCAGAGCCAGAAATTGAATCTAGTTCAGCATTATTAATAGGTGTGGGAGTTATAGCTATTGGAGCAGCAGGATTTTTTGTGATGGGTAATAAAAAGGGAATAAAGAAAGGTAAATAAATATGAAAAAATTATTTATAGCAACATTATTATGTTTATGCCTATTAGGATGCTCATCAAATGAAAGCGTGGAAGCGACTAATATACTAAGTTTAGAAGAAGAAAGGATAATTCCGCTATCAGTGGCTTTGGTGGATATAGTGGCGGAGTTAGATATACCAATGGTAGCTGTGCCTGATAGCCAATATGAGCTACATCCAGCGGCACAAGGCTTGCCAACAGTAGGATTTTCAATGGCTCCAGATGTTGAACAAATATTAGATATAGACCCTACAACAGTTATATCGCTAGTTACATTAAAATCGATGATAGATACACAGCTTAATGCTGGCGGTATTGAGCCTATGTACGTTAACTTAGAAAATATAACGGAGTTAAAAAATACAGTTCAAGTAATTGGTGATACGTTTGGTAAATCTGAACAGGCAGAACAGTTAATTGCAAACTTTGAAGCTGAAATAGAAGCTGTGGTAGCAGATGTAGCAGATAAAGATGATACGTCTGTGCTAATTTTATTTGGATTTCCAGGAAATTATATGGTAGCATCCGACCTATCATTTGTAGGCCAAATGACATCGTTATTAGGAGTTACAAATGTTGCTGGTGAACAGAAGATGGTATATGTGCAAATGAATTTAGAAGAAATATTAATCCAAGACCCAGATGTAATTTTAAGATTATCTCATGGAGATGCTAGCATAGTAAAAGAAATGTTTGATACGGAATTTATTACAAATCCGTTATGGGCACAGTTTAGTGCAGTACAACAAAATAAAGTATATGACTTAGATGATAGCATGTTTAATGTAAGCGCCACACTAGATACACCTGAAGCAATTCGTTTATTAGCCGATATAATATACGAATAGGAGGTGAATATCATGGAGAATAAAGACCAACAAGATGTAGATTATAGCATTGGCGCAGAGCTATTTTACTACACAGTAGATGGAGAATACTATTATACATTAGCTCCGTGGGGTGAAGATTATGAAACATATAGCATATAACCCTGACGAGTACTACATTCCAGTAGATTATAGTATTAATCCATATGGGACTACTTATACTGTAGTAGAAACTGTAACTTATACTGAATGCCCCGAAACTGGGGGTGATGAAGATTGAGGACAAAATTACTGTTAGTATTGCCAATTTTAGCCATTATTATTTTGAGTGCATATGCACTTAATATTGGAAGCATAGAACTAACATTAGAAGAAATGTGCCAAGTAGTATTTAGCACTTCAACTGAAAATCGGCAAATAGAAATAGTGCGTCTTATGCGAGTGCCACCAATATTCGTAGGAATAATCAGTGGGGCAATGTTCGCCATGTCAGGTGTGCTACTACAAGCCGTAATGAAAAATCCATTAGCCGACCCTAGCATCATAGGAATATCAGGTGGAGCACGCTTTGGCGCAATGCTAGCAACAAGCTTATTTCCAGGCGTATTAATAATGGAGCCGCTACTTGCATTAGTGTTTGGCCTGCTAGCTTGCACCATTATATATGCATTAGCGTGGGAAGGCGACTTAAATCCAGTGAGACTAATTCTTGTTGGGATTGCAATAAATACACTATTTACAGGGCTGCAAAATTTTATTTCGTATATGTTCTCAGCAGGATTTAGTATGCCTACAAGCGTTATAACTACAAGTGGTAATACTATTGATAGTGTAATACACTTAGGATGCTACTTTATATTAGCGTTAATTTTAGCTTTTTCGATGTACAAAAATTGTAACATACTAGGCTTAGGGGACCAAAAGGCGCATTCTCTAGGTATAAACGTTGATAAAACTAGAATATTAATTTCGATAATAGCTGTATTTCTTGCAATCATTCCAACAATATACATTGGGCCTATAAGCTTTGTAGGATTAATAGTACCGCATATAGCAAGGAAATTAGTAGGAAACGATCACAAAGTTTTAATCTTATATAGCGGACTGCTAGGTGGCTGTTTGCTACTATTTGCGGATGTTATTAGTAGAAGCATTATATATCCAGTGGAAATCCCTCTAGATGTAATTATGGCACTAATTGGTGCACCGTTTTTCTTATATATGATAAAAAAAGGTGGAACTTGTTAACCCATCTTTTTTTTTAGATTTTTTAGAAATCAAAAAAGCCGTATGCCTCTATTTTAAAAACTTAATTAAGGAGAAAAAAATGAAAATAATTTATGCAATAATTGGGACAGTTTCGCTAATACTAGGAACGGTAGGTATATTTTTTCCTATACTGCCAACAGTACCGTTTCTATTGCTAACATCGTATTGCTATGCTAAAGCATCACAGCGTTTACATGACTATTTCGTTAATACAAAAATTTATAAAAACCACCTGGAGTCATTTGCACAGAGCCGGTCAATGACTTTAAAAACCAAAGTAACTATATTAGCTACTGCATCAACAATGTTATTATTTCCACTTATTATGATTGACAATCTGCATATGAGAATTTTTATAGGATTACTTTATATATGTAAATATTACTATTTTATATTTAAAATAAAAACTATTCCGAATGTAGAAAAAAAGTGATGAAGAAAGGGCTTAAAAAATGATAAATAAACGCTTAGTAAGAACATCTCCACATAGTATGAAACACGTAAGAACAACAGTAATATGTCAGTGGATAGGGCTAATTTTTAATTTACTAGCCCTATCTGCATTTGCCGCTGTAATTCAAGCTGCTTATGTTGGTAATTTAACTAACTTAGTTATTATCCAAAATGCATTATTAATCGCGGTAGCAATATTAATACGAATGGCCACTACATTAAAAGCAAATAAGGCAGCGTATAATGCTAGTAAAACTATAAAAAATGATTTACGACAAATGATTTACGATAAACTTATAAATTTAGGAATATCGTATAACCAAACAATATCAACATCAAGAGTAATGCAGGTGTCAACTGAAGGAGTAGAGCAAATAGAAATATACTTTGGGCGGTATTTACCACAATTTTTTTATAGCATGTTAGCACCATTAACACTATTTATAGTAATTGCGACAATAAATCTAAAAATAGCACTAATCCTATTAATATGCGTACCATTAATACCTATATCTATAATAGCTGTAAATAAATTTGCTAAAACATTATTTAAAAAATACTGGGGTGCTTATACTAACCTTGGAGACCGTTTCTTAGATAACCTCCAAGGATTGACTACCCTTAAAGTATATGGCACAGATGGGCTTTATCATAAGCAAATGAATAATGAGGCTGAGCATTTTAGGAAAATAACTATGAAAGTATTAACTATGCAATTAAATTCTATAACTATAATGGATTTAGTGGCCTATGGAGGAGCGGCTCTTGGAATTATATTTAGTTTAATAGCTTTTTACGCTGGAGATTTATCTTTAGGACAAACAATTTTCATTATATTAGTTACAAGTGAATTTTTTATACCAATGAGACTACTAGGCTCCTATTTTCATGTAGCTATGAACGGCGTATCGGCGGCTCAAAGTATTTTTGAAATATTAGATACGAATAAAACTGCTGAAAATATAAAAGAAGGAAAATTTAAAACTGGACCAGTACAATTAAAACGAGTATTTTTTAGTTACAATGATAGCAAAGATATTATAAAAGGAATTTCGTTTAAAACTGCAACAACTGGACTGTACTCTATAGTGGGTAAATCTGGCTGTGGTAAATCTACTATAGCATCTCTTTTAATGGGCCTACAGACTGGATTTGGTGGTGAAATACAAATAGGGGGTGTTAACCTAGAGTCTATTAAGGATTTAAATAAACATATGTGTATTGTAAAGCATCAAAGTTATTTGTTTAGAGGAACTATTAGACAAAATTTAAAAATGGCCAATAAACGTGCAACTGATGAACAAATGCTAAATGCGCTAAGGCATGTTCAACTGCTTGGTGAGATTGAAGCTAAAGGCGGATTGGATTTTGTTTTGCAAGAAAATGGCAATAATTTATCTGGAGGACAAAGGCAGCGATTAGCTTTAGCTAGAGCTTTAGTTAGAGACGCAGCTATTTATATTTTTGATGAAGCTACTTCTAATATAGATATAGAGAGCGAAGTGGTTTTTAATAATATTATAAAAAACTTAGCAAAAAATAGATTAGTAATTTTAATATCCCATAGATTAGCCAATGTTATTTCTAGTGATAGAATATTTGTTTTATCGGAAGGAATGTTAGTGGAAGAAGGAACGCATGAGCAGCTTATGGAAAACCGCCGTATTTACTTTGACCTATTTACAACACAAGCAGGGCTAGAGGCTATATACAATAGTAGCCAAGCAATTAAAGTTGAAATGAATGCGGAAAATAATAAAGTTTGTGTTAAAGATAATGATGCTGAAAATAAAGTAGCAGAAGGAATGGCTATTTTTTCAACTTCTACAACTGGAAAGCCTGGTAGTAGTATTAGCGGAAGAGGCTCGGGTGTTATACCAACTGGCCAAGGTGGCAGCAGCGCAGTTGGTATAGGCGTAGGTGTAGGAGGAGGTAGTACCGGCGCAAGTATGAGGTCTGTTCCAAATTCTGATGCTAGTTATGATGATTTGGAAAAATCATTAATTAAACAAGGTTTATACAACCCGGAAAGTAAGGTTATTAAAGATAATGAAGACGGCCAAAAATTTGATTTATCTAAAGTACCCCAAGCTACTTTATTTACAAAATCAGCTTTAATGGGAAATAAAGATAAATAATAAGGGAGGGGGCCGAAGGCCCCAAATCCTTCAACATTCGATTGCTTTATTAAAATTAGCTACAGGAGGGATTTGTTATGAAGGTTATGTCTAAACTGTTAGGCTTAGTAAAACCATTTACGCCAATTATGCTAGTGACTATTACTATGGGTGTACTCGGGTTTTTAGCAGCAATTTTTATTACCGTATTAGGGGCAGTTGGGATAATTAAAGGAGAAATGGAATACCTATATATTTGGCTGTGTGTGCTAGCAGTGTCGCGCGGAGTTTTACGCTATTTAGAGCAATCAAGTGGGCATTATATAGCATTTAAACTATTAGCCTTTATCCGTGATAAAGTGTTTGGCGTACTAAGAAGGTTAGCCCCAAGCAAAACCGATACTAAAGAAAGCGGGCAATTAATGTCGCTAATTACTACGGATATAGAGTTACTTGAAGTTTTCTTCGCTCACACAATTGCGCCAATTGTAATTGCTATTGTAACATCAGCTATAATGATTTTTCTTATAAGTCGATTTTCTATAGAAATAGCTTTAGTAGCTTTAACAGCTTACATTACAATAGGTTTCATTATACCTAAAACAATATCTAAAGCGTCTAGAGACAGTGGTAGAACGCATAGAGAAGATGCAGGAGAGTTAAATCAATACTTTTTAGAATCGTTAAGAGGAATGGAAGAAATTTTATTATATAACTTAGATAAATCTCGCCAAAAAGGCATATATAATAGAAGTGAGGCTTTAGACAAAAGCACAGCAGATATTCGTAGACATGAAGGGAAAACTAAAGCTATAACGGAGGCGGCTATACTAATATTTTCTACAACTGGCCTTGTTGTAGGTGCTATGTTATATCAAAATGGAGATTTATCTTTTGACGGATATTTGCTATCGCTTGTAATGTTAATGTCTTCTTATGGCCCTGTTGTTGCGCTAAGTAATTTATCTAACAACTTAATACAAACTTTAGCATCAGGAGAAAGAGTGTTATCATTGCTAGATGAAAATCCGACTATGCCAGAAGTCACTAACGATGTAACGTTAAGTGAGTACAATATTAAGGCTAAAAACGTTTCGTTTAAATACGATGAACATCCTGTGTTAAACAATATCAGTGTTAACGTAAACCAATCGGAAATACTGGGGATATGTGGTCCTAGCGGTTGTGGTAAATCTACGCTACTTAAGTTGTTGATGCAGTTTTATCGTACGCAAGAAGGGGTATTAACTATTGGGGGTAATGATGTTGATGAAATTAACACCGCAAATTTGCGTAAGTCGGTAGCATTTGTAACGCAGGATACATTTCTATTTAATCAAACGATAGCACAAAACTTACGTGTGGGGAACCCCTCTACAACAGATGCTCAGTTAGTGGAAGTTTGTAGGTTAGCTTCGGTGCTAGATTTTGTAGCTAGTTTACCTAATGGATTTGATACTAAAATTGGAGAGCTAGGAGATAATATTTCGGGCGGTGAACGTCAAAGGCTAGGTATAGCTAGAGCGTTTTTACATGATAGCCAGATTATTTTATTAGATGAGCCAACGAGTAATTTAGATAGTCTTAATGAATGCATAATTTTAAACTCACTAAAAGATTTTGTACGTAGAGGAGATAAAACTGTTATTATAGTTTCACATCGTCAGTCAACGATGAGTATAGCAGATAAGGTTTTAAACTTAGAGCTTACGCTATAATATTTTTTGTTTCACGTGGAACACTGTCGGTTAGTGTAACACTAAGGTGCGGGCTTCGCCCGTGATGGGGACTTCGGCCCCGCACCGACTGCGTAATAATTGTGCTCTAATGATTTAAACGGCTTTTTGTATAGATTAGAAAGGATATAAAAATGAAAATTTTAATTGCATATAATTCAAAAACTGGTAACACTAAAAAATTAGCTACAGGCATTTATCAAACACTAAGAACTCAGTTACCCCAACATCAGATTATTTGTACTCCTATTAATAGGCTAAAATCTATAAACGGTTTCGATGTAATATTAGTTGGTTACTGGGTGGATAAGGGTGGCCCTAATAAAGAAGCTACTAAATTTATGAAAACAATCAAAAACACTAAAGTTGGCATATTTGCAACGCTAGGTGAGCAACCTGATTCAAAGCATGGCATGAAAGCCTTACTCCGCGGCGAAGCGTTAGTTAAGCAAAATAATAATGTTATTGGTAAATTTGCTTGCCAAGGTGCTGTTAGCCCTAAAGTATTAACTTTCTTTAAAATGTTAAACCATATTGATAAAAATCCAAAGCTTAAAGGTAAATTCAACGACGAATTCATTAAAAACCATGCTCTAACACCTGAAAAGGCTAAAATGTATAAACTAGGTGCTATGCATCCTAATGAGCTAGATATAAAGTACGCTTCAGCTTTGTTTAAAGAAAGAATGCTAGAGCGAATAATTTTGTAAGAGGGGGTAAAGCCCCTCTTTATCTATGCCAATGCCAATCCCAAGTATCTAAAAACAAAGTTTCTATTAGATTAACTGCGTCATATAAAAAGCTATCATATTTATGTGGCGGAGGATTGTGTTGATACTCTATGTGAGGTTCAATCGATATATTAAACTCAACTGCTGGTTCATCAAAATATTTAACATAAGGCTCTACTTCTGAATTAAATACTTCAAGCTCGGTAACGTCTGTTATACTTTGAATATTCGGAGCGCCTTGACTTGGCACAATTATATAATGCTCAATGCAAACAACTACAACACCTGTCATAACAGCAATCATAATATCATGTAGTAAAGTACTGCTGCGCTCTCTACCTAAATTTTCTTTGACAACATCCAAACTCTTTTTCATATATACTCCTTTGATATTATTAGCCTGCAACAAAATGCGCAAGCCCTTCTGGAACAGATATTATATTATTTCCAAATAAATCAAGCGTTTTTAGCTTATCCAACCCCTCCATACTATCTGGTAAAGTAGTTAAACTATTTTTAAATAAATTTAGATTTTCTAAATTAGTCAAATTCCCCATACTGTCTGGCAACGAAGTCAACTGATTTCCATACACCTGTAAATTAACTAAATTAGTTAAATGGCCTATACTATCAGGTAAATAAACCAAATTATTATTACCTAAATATAATGTGTCAAGCTTAGATATGTTACCAATAGTTTCTGGCAAATACTCTAACTTATTATTACTAGCATATAAAGTAGTTAAATTTCCCAAATGACTAATACTTAAAGGTAGTCGCGTTAAATTATTATTACTTAAAACTAATCGGTCTAAATTAGATAAATTACCAATAGTATCTGGAATAGACTCCAATTTATTATCATCTAAAACTAAACTTTTTAAATTAGTCAAATTGCCAATACTATCCGGAAGCGATTTTAACTGGTTTTTACTTAAAGACAACATCTCCAAATTAGTTAAATTACCAATAGTAGCAGGCAAATACTCCATATTGCTATTAGTAATTTCAAGCCAATCTAAACTATTTAAATATCCTATAAACTCAGGCACAGCTTCAAAATTATTATTTACTAAATATAGCTTTTGCAAATTAGTTAAATTCCTTAACTGGCTAAGCTCGTCCACATCCGTTACACCATATACGTAAAGTACGTTTAAATTAGTCAAATTCCCAAGCTGCTCCAACTGCCCAGCGCCTACCCAGCCTAGCCCTACAAAAGATTTATCTTGCGTGCGCGAAATTAAATCCTCATAACTATCTGCTGTTAAAGTCGTAATCTGGTCAAAATTATCTTGAGTTAAATTTACATACTCCTCCTCATTACCAAACAACAACACTGCAATACGTCTGCTTAAAGCATTATCTTTAGCAGGATTTTCCACTGGGTCTATAGGCTCTACCTCTGGTACCACAGCAGCATAATCATTCTCAAGACTCCCAAACCCCACGGTAGATATAAGCTCTTCAATAGACGACGAATCTTCACCATCAGCCATTTCATATCTATACCAGATAAATATAGTTGCGCCAATCCCTATAACTAGTGCAAGTAGTACTACAATCAATCCCACCCCTATTTTTATAAACAATTCATCTTTGTCTATATGCATCTTATCAATCCTTTCCGTTATTAATTTGCACCAACTCCAAAGTAAATCGCTTTCCCCATTGTTTAGATATAAATATTATTCTAATCCATAGTATAAAACAAAAAGTGACATATTTCAACTACTTTGGTCATTGAAATGTACCTAATTGTATTATAAAATAGAAGTAGTAAATCTTAACGGCTACTTTTAGGTTCCGATTTGTACACTGTTACATAGTATACGGTATGGAATTATTAAGCAAATATTAAGGAGGGAGAGATTTATGGAAACAACAATTGTAGATGAAATAGGGGAGTATTACTTAGAAAATGAACTAGGTATTTATAAAGGTAAAACAATATCTAAGGCTGTTGAACAAGGAATTATTCAGAAAATTAAATATTTATTATGTTATGATCAGTTAACTGCGCTGCCTAATAGGCAGATGTTTAGTGTGTATTGTAAGCAGTTAAAAGGGAACTCATTTACTGCTATTCTTATTGATATAGCTAAGTTTAAACAAATCAATGTAGTTTATGGCGATAAAATTGGGGATTTAGTATTAGTGGATATTGCTGAGCGTCTTTCTCATATTGTTTCACAAGTGGAGGGGGTGGTGATAAGATATTCTGGCAACGAATTTATGTTGCTACTAAAAGAGGGTAGTGTTAGTGGTACTATAGAAAATTTTTATAATAAAAAAGTTCTACCGTTAATTTCGCTAGTATACTCCGAACAGCGCCCTATATATATGCAGTTTAATTCAGTGGCTATTACGTATCCTAACCAAAGTTGTAATATGGATGATATGCTTACTAAAATGTATGTTATGATTAGAGAGAGTAAGGAGCGTAATGTAGAAGAGTTATTGGAATTTGACCCACGCGTTTATGAAAAGTATATAAGAGAAGAATCTATTAAAAATAAGCTCCAAGCTGCCATTAAAGCTGATGAATTTATTCTATTTTATCAGCCTATTGTAGACGCAAATCAAAAAATCTGTAAAGCAGAAGCTCTTATACGCTGGGTGAATGAGGAATTAGGTTTTGTATCTCCTATAGACTTTATTTCTATTGCTGAGAGTACTCATATTATTGTGGATTTAGGTTATTGGATTATTGAGAGGGCTTCTAAAGACTTAAGCTATTTATTTTCAAGGGGTGAAGAAGTACAAATTTCTATTAATATTTCACCTGTTCAACTTATGGAAGATTCATTTGTGGAAAAAGCTAAGCATATTTTAGACAAACACAATATTGACTATAAATATATTTGCTTTGAAATCACTGAATCTATTCTACTACAAGAACGTGGGATTGTAATAAATAATATTAGAAAATTGCAAGATATGGGAATTACTATGGCACTTGATGATTTTGGAACAGGTTATTCTGCTTTTAGTTATTTAAAGGAATACAATTTAGACATTTTAAAAATCGATAAAGCTTTTGTAGATGACCCTAGCGAAAAAACTGTTGCTGTTGTTCAAGGTATGTATCAAATAGCACAGGCGCTAGATATGCAAGTTATTATTGAGGGTGTTGAAACTCAAGACCAGTTTAATAAATTTAAAAAATTTGGCTTAATCCAAGGTTACTTTTTCTCTAAACCTTTAGCTTGGCCAGATTTTATAAGAAAATTAGGTAGCTAACTTTACAAGACCAACCCCGTTAGGAGTTGGTCTTATTTTTACATAAATTCCATTGACCAATCATTTTGTTGTAGTGCGATTAGTTTAGTATCTATAGAAGGGTTTGTTATAAATTGAATTGCTAATGATGATTGGGCGATTGCTGCATTTATAATCTCCTCAGATGGATTTTTAATAAACTGAACAGCAAAGCCTTCCTGGCTAACAGCAGCTAGCTTAATCTCTTCAGATGGGTCTTCTATAACCTCAATAACCATGCCACATTGCTTAACAGCAGCTAGCTTAACCTCCTCAGACGGATTTTCCATATTAGCTATAGCCCAGCCACACTGTTTAACAGCAGCTAGCTTAATATCCTCAGATGGATTAGTTATAAAATCAATAGCACGCCCATTTTGTAAAACTGCGCTCAGTTGTATCTCCTCATTAGGATTTTGAATAAACTGGATAGCAAATCCTGTTTGATTTACTGCCATATGTTGCAACTCTAAAGTAGGCTCTTGGATAAATTCTATGGCCGTACCATTTTGGGAAACTGCCACTAACTTTAGTATCGACGAAGGATTATTAACAAACCGAATAAGTCGGCCATCTTGCTTAATAGCGGCTAATTGCATAGCTCCCGTAGGCTTATCTATAAACTCTAATGCACCACAAAACTGCTTAATAGCGGCCCATTTCATTTCATTAGATGGATTATCTATAAATCTAATAGTCTCGCCAAATTTATTAATAGCTGTCCATTTCATGTCATGCGATGCATCTTTAATATATTCAATCGCAAATACACTTTGGTTAAGAGCTTCCCACTTTACTTCATCAGAAGGATTATTTATAAACTCAATAGCAAGTCCGTCTTGCCTAACAGCCGCTAACTGCATTTCAATAGAAGGATTATCTATAAACTCAATAGCAAGCCCATCTTGTTTAATAGCAATCCAACTTATCTCATCAGATGGATGTTTAATAAACTGAATGGCTAATGGATTACTATTAACAGCAACAATCTGTATTTCCTCAGCTGGATTATCAACATATTGTAAAGATAGAGGATTGCGATTAATTGCAGCAAGTATTACCGTATCAGATGGATTTTCAATATATTTTAGGGCGCGACCATATCCTTTTACAGCAGCAATTTGTACATCCTCAGATGGATTATCAATATATTTAATACAGTGCCCCGATTTGGTAACAGCAACAAGTTGAGCATTTAGAGTAGGATGCTTAATAAACTTAATATTATCAGCACTAGCCTTAACTGCTTCTAACTGAACAGCTTCAGTTGGGGAACATATAAACCTAATAGCTTTGGCATTTTCCCGAACAGCTTTAAATTGGCGTATTTCAGTAGGATTATTAAACCACTTAAGATAAGACCAGTCACAATCTTGAATACGAGCATGTCGTATAGTTGATGAATTTATTTGATAACGTTTCATAAAATCTCCCCTTAAAGGTTTTTGTACTTACTTAATAATATGTTTTTTAGAGTAAAATTAAAATAATAATATTAAATTTAGTAAATTTTTATTTTGGTTTATAATTAAACAAACAATAAGCCTCATATCTATAAAGATACAAGGCTCCACATTTAGTTAAACATATATTTATAATGCACACCTTCGTTAGAAATAACTTGTAAATTAATACCGAAATCTTTTCCAAGGTGAGATAAATAAAACTTGTAATACTCAGGATAAGTACCATCCATCTGTACACAAGGCCTCATTATACCTTTATCTTCTATCAAAATATCACCAATTTTTTTACTATTATTTAAAACTGGTAAAATAAACTCAAATGCTTTACGGAAATGTTCTTGTTGGCTAAAATCTTCCCCTAATAGCTTATAAGTATCAAGGAATCCTTTAAGTGCCATAGCAGTATAAGCAAGCGCTCTAGTTCTTAGCAATTCTTCAGGTAAACTACCATCTTCTTCAATCTGATCAAGACGAGAATTAATTTGCTTAAGTAACTCATCTTTATGCTTATCTAAATCGCCAACAAAATAATGTAACTGAGTTAATAACAACGTATATAAAACACCATGATTATTAGGTGCATCACGCTCTTCAAGTCCAATAGGGCTAGTCTCTAACCAAACTAGTAACTCGCTAATCCACTTTTGTAGTGGAGCATATACATCATCCCCAAGCATACCTTCATCATATAAATGCTTAAGCGTAAGAAACCCATAACCCATATTAGAACCAAAATCGATAATACCAAATCCGCGGCCTTTACCCCACTCTGGATGGTTTGTTACCATTTGTGAATAATTTAAATTAGGTAACATTCTTGTATCTGGATTGATAAAAAAGCTATCAAGATGCTTAACTAGAACATCCTTATACTTATCTTCACCAGTAATGTAATACATAAGCGATGCAAGATTAACAACCATCGAAGTTTTGCGAAGTCCTTGCTTTGCATATAAAATTGACTCTGGATTAACTTGGCCATCTTTACGAACCCAAGGTTTAGACGCATCAGATTCATCAGGATAAAAATATGAAGATAGACTAAAATATTGATGTTTATCAAGATGTTTAACAAAATCTGGACGATTAAATGTTACTGATTGCACATCATATGTGAAAATCTCGTCCACTATTTCTTTCATTTCTGCAATTTGCTCATCTGTAAGCTTTGCTTTAATGTCATCTAATTCAGCCTTAGTAAGAGTAAAAAAGTTTTGGTTAAAATCGATGCAATACTTGTCATATAGTTTTGTTACTTCCATTGTAATAAAATCCTCATTTCTTTTTTAGTATAATTTCAAAATTTATTATGCCCAATAACTAAATAAATAATTTACACTATGTATTTTAGTCACAGAAGCGAATAATTAGTGCACATAGCTCATATAAAAATCTTATAAGGTGTGCTTCTTATATCTTATTCAACATACTAAATAAATTATTCAACTTTTTTTAAAGTGAGGTGTAAAATGCATAAAAACCAAATTGACGATTTAATAAAAGATATTCCTAAAGGTCAAAACATAACCGCGGAACAATTACAACCCATTTTAAGCGGTATTATGGAAATGATGTCGCAACAGCCTACTACAGCAGAACTTAAGCCTCAAACTACCCCATTGCTATCAGTCCAATTACTTAATCAAGAATTAGAATTAGAAAAGCAAATGAATAAAAATTTAATTGCTGAACTGCAAGCCCAAAAGCAGGAGAGATTACGATTAGAAGATGCTATTCAAGTTTTTGGCAAGGAAAAGGCTAGGTTAGAAGAGAGAGCTCTAACGGAAAGTAAAACATGTTTGATTTTAGGTGCTGATATTAAAAAGTTAGAACGTAATCTGCAAGACTTAACCGAAGTATTAACTAAAACTAAACAACAGCTTCTAGAGACTAAAGCTGAACTAAAAACTACTAAACAGCAGTTACTAGATGCAACAACAGCTATTAAAAAAGCTAACTCTAAAGCTTCAGAAGAAGGGGTTCAGCAACAACAGTTAGCGGCTGTTCGTGAGCAGTTAAAGTTAGCTAAAAATCAATTATCAGATACACAGGCAGAACTAACTTCTATGACTACACAATTATCAGATACACAATCTGAACTGCTAGTTACTAAGAAACGCTTAACTGCCACCCAAACGGAGTTAACTGCTTATAAATTAGTAGATAAAGAGGAAATGAGTAAACTTAAATACAATTTAACTAGGGCTACTGCTGAATTAGAGGCAACTAAAAAGGAACTGCTATGCGCGCAGTTGGATTTAAATGCTTTTGCCAATGAAGAAGAAGAAGAAGAGCCACAAGAAACAGAAGTGCTAATTCCTGAAGTTGCTAAGTTACATTCTAAACTGTAGTTAAAAAGTTGATAAGGTTTCAGTAATAGCGACTGGAACCTTATCTAACAATTCCAAAATACGGGGATATTTAGATTTAGTTCGGGGCAAAATTTACATAGTTAATAAATAGAAAAGGAGAACAAAAAGTGGATAGAATAAAAGCGAAAATTAATAACTTATTTGATGAGAAATTACAAGAGTTACCTTCTGATGAATTAATAACAAAAGGACAACTCCAGGAGCTATTTATGGGTCTTGGGGAAATAGTTAAGGATGACCCAAAAAGTAATATTGAGTTCTATTCTGATAGTGATTTAGTAAGGCCAAAAGAAATTCCAACTAGAAAAGGAATAAAAGTAAGTAGACCGTTAAAAAAATTCTCTACTAATATTGACAATGTAGAAGTGGAAGATTTAAAAAAGCAGTTGGCACAAACTCAAAATGAATTAGAGTCAATAAAAACCATTTTATTAGAAGAACAAGCTCAAAGAGTAGAAAAGCAGTACCAATTGGAAGAAAAACGCCAACAATTAGAAGAAAAACAGCTACAACTAGATGATGCAAAACAAGAAATGGGTAAAATAATTGAAGAAATCGAAAACTATAGAATGGCATTAGAAGAAGCAGGGGCTAGCGTTTTTGCTGTAGAAAGCGAGTTAGAAGGAACAAAAGCCCAGTTAGAAGAGGCAAATAGAGAGATAGAGCGAAAAACTAAACAAATAGCACAAGGACAAGAAGACTTAGCGAATTCAAATAAAAAATTAGTAACTGCTCAAAATAAATTAGAAGATACAAAACAAATATTATTCATGACACAAGATGAGTTATATAGATACCAATCAATCCACTCGAAATTAGGCGATTTAATAAAACTAAATCCAATATAAACACAAGCTAAAATAAACATAAATAATATACGTAATGGCATAAGCTAGAAATATGATACAAGTATAGGGGGATGCCATAAATGAAAATAACACAAAATATGCTACAAACAGCACACGCTAGCATAATTAAACAAGATTTAGGGATAAATCCAACAGAAAATATCAATATAGATGAAATATGTCTTTATCACTTACAAGAGTTAACGGTTGAAGAGTATTCGCAAAGTATAGAAAATGTATTTAGCGCCTTAACGATTGAAAATATTAATGTTATCTATTTAATTATAGGCAACAAAAAAGGAGTTAATTTTTATTTTGGAGTAGTGCAAAATAAGTATAAGAGCGAAATTGAAATAACAAATATAGGTGAAGATATTTTAAAACAGAGTATGCAAGGGAATTTTCGTGGTAGTAAAGTTGTTAAATTAGATGAATTTAAGAGGCAAGAATTAATAAATACATTTGATGAAATGAGCCACTATGGTGTAATAGAAGGTGTGCCAGGAGTTATGGAGCCTTCTAATCAAAGAGTTGATAGGTTAATAGACGTAATGTTAGGAGAGATGTTTGCAGTATGTTTACTAGCAGCTCCATTAAGTTTTGGTGAAATAGATAGTATAGAGCAAAATTTGTACGAGGTATATGATAGTCTTAGTGATAAAAATTTTAAATTTGCGCCTAAGGTAGATAAGCAAAATACTACGAAGAACTTAGCATTAAATACATTTGATGATGATTATGACTTAATTATGGATTTTGACCAACCGGAAATTGAAGTTAAAGAGGAGCCAAGGCGGAATATACAAGAGTGGATTAAATATATAGATGAGATAATGTTGAAGAGATTAGATTATGGTAAAGGGAAAGGGTTATTTCTAACAACAACGTTTTTAGCAACAACACACCGTCCAAGTTTAACTATGTTAGGTAATACAATGAAAGCTCTATATTCTGGTTATAAAGGGAACAAAGTGCCTATTGAGTTTATTCCAATCTATGATAAAAAGTTATTAAAGTTATATAAAAACTTCCAAATCCCATTAGCTGACCTATCTGAAGAGGAGAGGCTGCATAGCATATATTCACAACATAGTGTAAATAACACAATTCCATGTGCTAATTGGATATCCACAAACGAGTTAGCATTAATGGCAGGGCTGCCACATAAAGAGGTGGTGGGGCTTAGTATAAAAGAAGAAATTGAATTTGGATTAAATTTTACTCCATTAGAAAACCAAATAGATTTAGGGAAATTAATTCAAAGAGGGAATAAACTAGATGTTATTGTAGGTTTAAATAAGGATGAATTAAATCAAAACATATTTGTAACAGGTATAACAGGTAGTGGAAAAACTACAACATGCCAAAACATATTATTAGCCAGTAACCTTCCTTATATGGTAATTGAGCCTGTTAAAACTGAGTATAGAATATTAGTGGAAGACCCAGAAGTAATAATATTTACACTAGGGCATGAAAATTTAGCGCCGTTTAGGTTAAATCCATTTGAATTTTATCCGCATGAAAATATATCGTCTAGAGTGGACCGGATAAAGGCTAGTATTGAAGCTGGTTTTAATATTAAATCAAGTATATCACCAATAATTGAAACTGCTATACATGAGTGTTATAGAGATTATGGCTGGAGTATATCGTCTAACAAAAATAGAAAATTTGCTGACCCATTCGCTGATGGAGTGTATGCATTCCCTACTATTTCTGATTTGATAGTAAAAATTACTGAATTAAGTTTTGATGGCTATAGCGATATAAATTCTATAAAAGCAAGATTATATAGTTTAACTGTAGGGGCTAAAGGCTTAATGTTAAATTCAAAACGTAGCGTGGACTTTAAGGATTTATTATATAAAAAGGTAATTTTAGAATTAGATGGAATTAAAAATGGTACAGAAAAAGCTTTAATTACAGGTTTTATACTTACTAATCTTAATGAAGCTTTAAAGGCAAATTTTTTAGAAAATCCTGATTTTAATCATATAACTTTAATAGAAGAGTCTCATAGGCTACTAAAAAGATATGGTGATAGGCAAAGTGTAGAAGTGTTTTCTGATATGTTAGCTAAAGTGTCTAACTATGGGGAAGCTTTGATAATAGTGGACCAAATTCCAAATGAGCTTATGCCAGAAGTGTTGAAAAATACTAATACTAAAATTATTCATAAGCTTTATGCTCAAGAAGATAAGGAGACTATTGGCAATGCAATAGCGTTATCGCAGAGTCAGAAAGAATTTTTATCACGGTTGCAAGTAGGTAGAGCTGTTGTTTTTTCACAAGGGTGGAATAAATCTATGCAAGTTCAAATTAACTGCCGTACTTATGCTAGCAAGGCTATAGTTGATAATGATACTTTACGAATGCGTGCTCTTGAGTATTATAGGTCTACTTACAAACGAGGTATTATTCCGGGGCTGCAATGGTTAGAGCAGTTACCAAATCTAGTTCATGTGGATGCTTATATGGATATGATACAAGAGGAAATAATGAAAGATGAGTACACTGCGCTATCAAATGGCCGTTCTAATATAAGTTTGTATCAGTATTTTAATTCCATTGTTAATGTGGATACTCAAGATTTTATTAACTTCGCATTTTCTTTGTATCCTAAGGTGCTTACACAATTTCAACGCGATGTTATAACTACTCTAATTAACGATATTGCTAGCGGTAAGCTAGAAGTTGGTAATATTACTGTTTTACCAGCAGATACGCATAAAAGATTAATTGATAATGGATTAACTTTATAAAGGGGAGTCAAACCTTCCCCTTTTTTTGTGCGTAAATTTTGTGTTTAAAGTTGATTTTTATTTTGGAACTGAGTAATAAGTTTGAAAAAATCATCTTGAGATTTGAGGCTAATTCTACCTTGTAAAGTAGATGTTTTAGGCAAAAATACTTTAATTCTATATGGCACAACTGATACATTAAGAGGAAACTTTGGCCCCATTTCACCATCAACATCAGTTACAAACTGATTAGAGTCGTTAAGACAATTAATAGTTAATTTAGAACATTTTAAATAATCTACATTAGGATTAGATACATGTTCGCCCTGTAGAACCTGAACAAATAAACGAGGGATTTCATATCTAGCAACATCTTTAATAGCAATTAAATCAAAGTAGCCATCCTCAATACTAGCATCTTTTGCAATACGATTAAATCCTCCTGCACCTTGCCCATTAAAAATAAGCACAAGCACATAATGTCCCTGAAGTAAACGTGGTTGTTCATCAACGACATACTCAATTTCTAAATCCATTGATTCATAGTTTTGTAGTTCTTCAATCCCTTTAACATAATAAGCTAATTTACCAAGATTTTTTTTAAGAGTTAAATCTGTATTATGTGAAACTCCACTAAAAATGCCCATATTACATACATTAATAAAATATTTCTCATTCACTCGACCAATATCTACAAAACGGGGTTCGCCTGTTTCAAGTAAGCTAAGTGCATCAGTCACATTAGAAGGGATGTTAGCAGTGTTCGCAAAATCATTTGCAGTACCTAAAGGGAAAATTAATAAAGGCAAATCAATTTTTTTTCTAATCATACCATTAATACAGCCATTAACAGTGCCATCTCCACCTGAGATCATAATTAAATCAGTATCATCTTGGGTAACTTCATCAACAATAAATTGCTCAATACTACCAGGCGCATAACTTCTAAAAACTGTAAGTTGATACCCTAATTGTTGAACCTTATTTGCGATAAAGTCTAGAGAGCCTTGAATACGTCTATTTCCGGCTTTTGGGTTATACAATAATAACGCTTTTTTCATAATAAAAAACCCTTTCTTAAAAAACTAATTTAGACTATTATAAAGGTAAATTATGCTAAGGACAACCAAAATATGCAAAATAAGTAAAACCTACTTGACTACAGAAAATAAATAATCTATACTAATACTAGTGCTTAAATGGTTTAGGAGGTAAATTATGAAAAGAACATTTCAGCCAAAAAAACGACAAAGAAGTAAAGAACATGGTTTTAGAAAACGCATGAGAACAAGAACTGGACGAGCAGTTATCGCTAGAAGACGTGCTAAAGGTAGAAAAAAATTAACAGCATAAAACAAGGTCGCGTTTTGGTAGCGACCTTATTTTAATATAGGTGCGAGGTAGGACATGGTATCATTAAAGAAAAATGGCGAGTTTAAACGGGTATATAGTAGAGGAAGATCCTATGCTAATAAATACCTAATAATGTACAAGCTAGCGAGCAATTATAAGATAAGCCGTGTAGGAATATCAGTAAGCAAAAAAGTGGGTAATAGCGTAGTAAGAAGTAGAGTTACAAGACTAATTAGAGAGAGCTATCGGCTAAATGAGGGTGATATTACATATCCAAGCTGGGATATTGTTATTATTGCTAGAAATAGTACAAATGGAGCAAGTTATCATGAGATAGAAATGGCACTAGTGCAGTTGTTAAAACAGCATAAAATTTTTCAGGCAAATAAGAAAATTTGCTAAACTACCTAGCTAAAATCTATAAGACGCGATATATTTAAAGAGGGCGAATATATGAAAAGACTAGCACTTAAATTAATCAGATTTTATCAAAGACAAATATCGCCAGCTTTAGGACCAAGGTGTAGATATACACCAACTTGTTCTCAGTATGCCTACGAGGCTATACAACTACATGGAATTTTTTACGGGGGCATACTCACAGTACTAAGACTTTTAAGATGTAATCCTCTATTTAAACCAGGATATGACCCCGTACCACAAAGACGAGGAGGTAAGTAATGTTAACAGCTTTTTTCGGTGCTATATTCAATATTATATTTGAAGGTATGGCGCTATTAACACACATAGGTACGCTTGGATTTGCTATTATAGTGTTTACCTTAGTAACTAGATTGTTAATGACACCTTTACAAATTAAACAACAGCGTAGTACTAGAATGATGAGTAAGCTCCAACCAGAAATGAAAGCTATTCAGGATAAGTATGTAAATAGGAAAGACCAACAATCGCAAATGCAACAATCCCAAGAAATGCAAGCTTTGTACAAAAAATATAATGTAAACCCTTTTGCAGGATGTTTACCATTATTAATACAATTACCATTAATTTATGCTTTATACGCCGTACTAAGACAACCTAGTAAATATATTACTAAGTTAGCTGAATTGTATAGCTTAATTGCAAGTACAATTGAAGCGACTGTATCGGATATAGGAATTAAACTTACTGCTTTAATAGCAGAGTATCCTATGAGTAGTACAGCACAATTAGAACTTAGTAAGATAGACATTCCATCAACTGCGGATTATATATCAAATTTTACTACTCAGCAATGGGCAGCTCTAATGGAGGTAGCTCCAGAGTTAAATGGAGTATTAACACAGTTACTACAACAAAAGTCAGATTATGAGTACTTTCTATTTAACCTAGTTGATGCACCTTCACAACTAGTATCTAGTGGTAATTACTTAGCATTTATAGTGCCTATACTTGCAGGGGCATCTACATTCATATTCAGTAAAATTACTATGGCGCAAAGTCGTCCTACTCCATCACCAGATGCACAGGAGAACCCAGCTGAGAGTGTAGCTAAAACTATGAATATAATGATGCCTATTATGATGGGATTTTTCTCTTACACAGTGCCATCAGGACTCGCTTTATATTGGATTGCGGGTAACTTAATTATGATGGGACAACAAATATGGGTTGGAAGATTAGTTGCTAAAGAAATGACTGCACTTGACGAACAGCTTGAGAGAGAAAGAGCAGAGAGAACTGGACCTAAGAAAAAGCGTAAAAAGCGTCCACCACAAGAAGGCGGCGCAACTAATAGTGGACAAGTTTCTGTAAATGGGTCTAATGGGTCTGGTGCAGAAAAAGTTCGTAAAGAACGAAAACAACCTGGTAAATAATTAGAAAGGAGTGAGCAATTCCTCTTTAGTGTTGCTCAACATGTGGCTAAATTTATGAAATTTATTGAAAAAACTGCAAAAAGTATAGATGTTGCTGTTACAGAGGCTTTAATGGAGCTTCGGACTACCTCCGAAAATGTTGATATTGTGATTTTAGAAAAAGGATCTAAAGGATTTTTTGGCATTGGAGCTAAACCGTTTAAAGTTAGGGTAACATTAAAAGAGATTGAAAAGCTTACTGAAGTAAATAATAAAGCTGCAGAGTCGGTAACGACTGTGCAGCAAAACTTTACTGAAACTAAAGATATCCCAGCTAAAGATACTGAAACTGATAATAAGATAGTAGAAGTTGAAAATATTGAAACTAAAGATACTGAAACTGAGAGTGTCATAGTAGAATCTGAAAATATTGAAACTAAAGATATTGATAATAACATAGTAGAATCTGAAAATATTGATACAGCAGAGCATTATATGCCGCCAGTAGATATTGCGGAAAATATAAAAGTTGATATAGATACTGAACTTAAAGCTAAAGAGTTTTTATCTAAAATTGTAAATGAAATGAATATGAATTGTAAGATTGATTCTCGTATTATAGATAATAAAGTTATTGTTAATATTACAGGTGCTAAGCTAGGCGCTTTAATAGGCAAAAGGGGAGAAACGTTAGAATCATTGCAATATTTAACACAAATCGTAATTAATAAATCTAATACTAAATATTATAAAGTTGCTTTAGATGTTGAAAACTATCGTGCTAAAAGAGATGAAACTTTAGTAAGACTTGCTCATAAGCTATCAGAAAAAGCCATTAAAAATAATAGAGCAGTATTTTTAGAACCTATGAACCCTTATGATAGGCGTATAGTCCATTCGGCGTTACAGGATAATGAATTTGTTATAACACAAAGTGAAGGTAAAGAACCTGCTAGACGAGTGGTTATAAAACTTAAAGAGGATTTGAGAAAGGAAGAAAGTTGATGTATCAAGACACCATAGCAGCTATAGCTACACCTCAAGGCTTAAGTAGTGTTGGAATTATTCGTATAAGCGGAAGTGAGGCAATAGATGTTATTGACAAAGTATTTACAAAACCTTTAAAAAATGTAGCAAGCCATACTATTAATTATGGCCATATTGTGGACTCCGATAATAATATAATTGATGAAGTTTTAGTTATGTTAATGAAGGCTCCTAAAACTTATACACGTGAGGATGTAGTTGAAATTAATTGCCATGGCGGGTCTGTTGTATTAAATAAGGTGCTTCTGGAAGTTGTAAAAAATGGAGCTAGAATTGCAGAAAATGGCGAGTTTACAAAACGAGCTTTTTTAAATGGTAGAATTGATTTGGCACAAGTAGAAGCTGTTATGGATATTATTGAGGCTAGAACAGAGCTTGCATTAAACCAAGCTATAGGCCAATTAGATGGAAAATTATCGGCTTATATTAATAATTTTCAGCAGACGTTGTTAGGGATTATTGCTAGAATTGAAGTTTCTATTGATTATCCTGAATATGAGAGCGAGTTAGATAATGAAGTTAAAGAAGATATAGTAATATTAAATGATAAACTTAAGCAATTACTATCCTCAGCGGATACAGGGAAAATGATTAAAGAAGGAGTAAAAACCGCTATTGTAGGAGTGCCTAATGCGGGAAAATCATCTTTATTAAATGCTCTTCTTGAAGAAGACAAAGCTATTGTTACAGATATTGCAGGAACTACTCGTGACGTGGTAGAAGCATCTATTAATATTGGAGGTGCTCAATTTGTACTTTGGGATACTGCTGGAATTTGCGAGACGACAGATACTGTTGAACAAATAGGAATAAAGAAGGCAAAGGAATGTATTGAAGTTGCTGATTTAATATTATTAGTTTTAGACGGTTCTAGAGAATTATATGATATAGAGACTGAGTTAATAGACAGCTTGTTAAATAAAAATAATGTTATTTATGTTACGAATAAATCAGATTTAAATATAAAAGTAGTATTAGAAAACTCTATTGGTGTATCAGCTAAAAATAAAATTGGCTTAGATGAGTTAAAACAAATAATGGTAGAAAAGTCTATAGGATTTCAAGTTTTAGATGGCGGAATTTCTAATCAACGCCAGAAAGAATCATTGGCTAAAGCTATTAATAGTTTAGATAAAGTTTTAGTTTCAATTTATAACAATATGCCTGAGGATTGTTGGGCTATTGATTTGCATGATGCATATGGTTATCTTGGTATGATTATTGGAGAGTCATTAAAAGAAGAAATTCTTGATGGATTGTTTAGTAGGTTTTGTTTAGGGAAATAATAGATAGGAGAAGGTAATGCCTAATATAGATATAGCAGTAATAGGAGGCGGACATGCAGGATGCGAGGCAAGTTTAGCAGCAGCAAGACTTGGCAAGAAAACTATAATGTTCACTATGAATATAGAAAGTATAGCAATGATGCCATGTAATCCAAATATAGGAGGCACATCTAAAGGGCACTTAGTAAAAGAAATTGATGCACTAGGTGGTGAAATGGGGCGTAATATTGATAAGGCATTTATACAATCTAGAATGTTAAACTTAGCAAAAGGCCCAGCTGTGCACTCATTACGTGTACAAGCAGATAAAGTTAAGTATACTCAAGAAATGATTAAAGTGCTAGAGCATACCGAAAACTTGCTTATAAAGCAACAAGAAATTGTGGAGATATTAGTACAAGACAATAAAGTGGTGGGAGTAAAAACTGCAACTGGTACTATATATAATTGTAAGTCAGTTGTGCTAGCCGGCGGAACGTATATCCAGTCTCGTTGCTTAATTGGTGAATATATTGAATATACAGGACCAAATGGATTAAAAAGTGCTAAAGCAATCTCTGAAAATTTAAAAATGTTAGGGATTGAAATTAGAAGATTTAAAACGGGTACTCCGGCAAGAGTAGATGCAAGAACTATAGATTATGATAAAATGGAACCCCAATATGGAGATGAGCAGATAGTACCTTTTTCCTTTTCAAATATAAATTCGGACATAACGAAAGAACAATTACCTTGTTATCTAACTTATACAAATTTAACTACACATAAAATTATTCAAGACAACTTACATCGTTCGCCGTTATATTCAGGAGTAATAGAAGGTGTTGGACCTAGGTACTGCCCTTCTATAGAAGATAAAATTGTAAGATTTTCAGATAAAGAGCGGCATCAAGTTTTTGTGGAGCCAGAAGGTGAAAATACTACTGAAATGTATGTACAAGGAATGAGCTCATCTTTACCAGAGCAAGTACAACTAGATATGTTGCGCTCAATTCCAGGGTTAGAAAACGTAGAAGTGATTAGAACTGGCTATGCAATTGAATATGACTGTATTAACCCGTTACAATTAAATCATTCCCTAGAACTTAAATTTATAGAAGGCTTCTTTTGTGCTGGTCAAGTTAATGGGAGTTCAGGATATGAAGAGGCTGCGGCGCAGGGCCTTATAGCAGGTATTAATGCTGTTCTTAAAATTGATAAAAAGCCACCTTTAGTTATTGATAGATCAGAAGGGTATATAGGAGTATTAATCGATGACCTTGTTACAAAAGGAACTTTAGAACCGTATAGAATGATGACTTCGCGTGCAGAGTATAGATTATTGCTAAGGCAAGATAATGCTGATATTCGGTTGCGTGATAAAGGATATAATGTAGGCCTAATTGATGAGACAACATATCAACAATTTATATTTAAAAAACAGGCTATTACTAACGAAATAGAACGTCTTAAAACAGCCTATGTTGGTACCAATGAGATGATACAGTCTATATTAGCTAAAAAAGGGAGTACTGCATTAAAGTCGGGTGTATCAATAGCAGAATTGTTAAAGCGCCCAGAACTTGAATATAAAGATTTTGATATGATTGATATAAATAGACCTAATCTGGAGCCAGATATTATTGAGCAGGTTCAAATTGAACTTAAATATGAAGGTTATATTAGTCGACAGCTTAAACAAGTAGAACAGTTTAAACGTTTAGAGAAAAAAGCTATTCCTCAAGATATTGATTATGAAGAGGTATATAGCTTAAGAAGTGAAGCAGTACAAAAACTTAAAGAGATAAGACCCATTTCTATAGGCCAGGCCTCCAGAATATCAGGTGTATCTCCGGCGGATATATCGGTGTTGCTTATTTATCTTGAGCAACTAAGACGTAGAAAGTAGGAAGTATGTTAATACAAGCAGCCAACAAATTAAATATAAGTTTGACTACACTTCAAGTGGAGCAATTACACTCATATAAAGATTTATTACTAGAATGGAATAAAAATATAAATTTAACTGCTATTACAGATGAAAAAGAAATATTAACTAAACATTTCTTAGATTGCATGACAGTTAATAATGCTGTAAATTTAAATGAAGTTGATTCATTAGTGGATATAGGAACTGGTGCGGGGTTTCCTGGCTTAGTATTAAAAATAGTATTTCCCCATCTAAAAGTGACATTAGTGGATTCGCTAAATAAAAGGCTTAATTTTTTAAATGAAGTTATCAATAATTTGGAATTAGATGATATTGAGTGTATTCATTCAAGAGCAGAAGATTTAGCTAAACAAAAACAATATCGTGAACACTTTGATATATGTGCCGCAAGAGCAGTAGCAAATTTAGCGACGCTTAGTGAATATACTTTACCTTTTGTAAAGGTAGGAGGATATTTCATTGCTTTAAAAGGCCAAAAAATTGAAGAAGAAGTAGAACAAGCTCGTAAAGCGATTAAAATATTAGGTGGAGATTTAGAGGAGATAGTTGATGCAAAAGTGCCTGAAACTGACCTAAATCATAAGATAGCTAAAATTAAAAAAGTAGTTAAAACTCCTAAACAATATCCTAGAAAAGCAGGAGAGCCTAATAAAAACCCATTATTTTAGTTAAGAAAGGAGCTTTTATAATGACAGATTTAAAATGGAACGTTGCTAAGTTATTACATGAACAACTTCCAACATTAAATGAAACTGATATATATGATATGATAGAAATACCTACAAATACTGATATGGGAGACTATGCATTTCCATGTTTTAAATTAGCTAAAGAATTAAGAAAAGCGCCACCTATAATTGCGAAAGATATAACGGATAAATTGCCCGAAACTGATTTTTTAGCAAGTGTACAAAATGTAAATGCGTATATCAACTTCTTTTTAAATAAAGAAATGTTAGTGAAAGTAATAATATCAAATATCCTACTAGAGAAAGAAAATTACGGTATAGATAATTCTAAATCAAAAGGAAATATAGTAATTGACTACTCATCGCCGAATATAGCAAAGCCATTCCATGTAGGGCATTTGCGCTCGACTGTAATAGGAAATAGCTTATATAGAATATTTGAAGCTTTGGGCTACAATTGTGAAGGTGTAAATCACTTAGGCGATTGGGGTACACAATTTGGAAAATTAATAGTAGCATATAATAATTTTTCGAGTAAAGAGCAAATAGAAGAAAAAGGTATATCAGAATTATTACGAATATATGTACTTTTTCATGAAGAAGCAGAAAAAAATCCAGAGTTAGATGAGCAAGCTAGAGCTTATTTTACTAAGATGGAACAAGGAGATACTAAGACTCTAGAGTTATGGAAATGGTTTAAACAAATAAGTTTAAGAGAATTTGATAGAGTTTACAAACTATTAGATATAACTTTTGATAGCTATAATGGCGAAGCTTTCTATAATGATAAAATGGCTGAAATAATAGATGAACTAGATACACATGGTTTAACAGAAATTAGCGAAGGTGCTAAAATCGTAAAACTAGATGAATATAATATGCCTCCATGTTTAATAACAAAAAAAGATGGTAGTACTTTATATGCAACAAGAGATATAACTGCGGTATTGTATCGTAAAAACACATATAATTTTAAGAAAGCAATATATGTAACTGCACTACAGCAAAATTTACACTTTGCTCAAGTGTTTAAAGTAATTGAAAAAATGGGTTATAATTGGGCGGATGAGCTAGTTCATGTACCTTTTGGAATGGTAAGTATGGAAAGTGGGCCTCTTGCTACTAGAAAAGGAAACGTATTGTTATTAGAGGAGATTTTAACTCAAGCTATTCAAAAGACTACTGAAATTATAAATGAGAAAAATCCGTCACTTAAAAATAAAGAAACAGTAGCAAAACAAGTGGGTATAGGGGCAGTCATTTTTAATGATATGTATAATAGTATTATTAAAGATGTACAATTTTCATGGGAAAAAGTATTAAACTTTGATGGTGAAACGGGGCCTTATGTTCAGTATACCCATGCGCGCGCTTGTAGTGTTCTTAAAAAATCTGGTATAAATAAATCAGATATAACTGAAGTAAATTATTCATTGTTAACAGATGAAATGAGCGTAAACTTAGCTAAAGAATTAGGCCAATTCAAAAATATGATAGAAGAAGCTGGGCAAAAGTATGAGCCTTCTTATATCGCTAGATATGCTGTTAATGTGGCGCAAGCATTTAATAAATTTTATCATGAAAATTCTATTTTAGTAGAAGATAAAGAACTTAAAAATGCTCGACTTAGTATGGTAATTGCAACCATTTATACACTTAAAAATGCTTTGTATTTATTAGGAATACAAGCTCCTGTACAAATGTAATAGGCATGAAAAAAACCACTTGTGCGCTCAAGTGGTTTTTTTCTCATATTCAAACATATCATAATAACATTTTGTCATACCTAAATTTTCATAAGTTTTGTGAGCGGTATAATTTTCGCGCTCAGCATAAAGCCTAATGCCACAAATGCCAGACGAGTTATCACAAATATCTTTGATTTCATTATACAACGTAGAGAAAATCCCTTTTTTACGATGAGAAGGCATAACATAGACACTTTGTATCCATAAAAACAAACCATTTCTCCAGTCACTCCACTCATATGTGTACATAGCTTGACCTACAATTTGTTCTGAATTAGTAGCTACATAATAAGTACCATATTTTTCATTTTCAAGTAAAAATTTAACCCCTTGCGTTACAGTATTTTTATCTAGGATTTTATTTTCAGTTTCCATTGCTAGATTTAAATTAAAATTAGCTATAGTATCTAAATCTGTAGCAAGAGCTTTTCTTATTTTAGTCATTATTATACTCCTTTAAGCCTCATTAATTAAAATAAATAAAAATAGGATAGAGATATGAAGACTTGTTATAAATTTAGTATGGCACATTAAAACTTAAAACATACGAAATGAATAAATTAGGGATAAATATCTAATAAAAAAATAGAAAAACATAATTAAACTATGTAGATGTGATAAGGGTTTAGAAGATAACTAAAAAATAAAACTAAATTTTTTTCAAAAAGGTGTTGACATATAGAGCAAATAGTACTATAATCAATTTTGGTTAGACAAGTTAGCAAAACTAAATAATAAATTTAATTCGGAGAAGTACTCAAGTTGGCCGAAGAGGTGCCCCTGCTAAGGGTATAGGTCGGGAAACCGGCGCGAGGGTTCGAATCCCTCCTTCTCCGCTAAATAAAAAAATTAAATTTAAAAAAGTTTAAATTAGGCCTTTACAAGCCAAATGAAACATAGTAAACTAAACAAGTCGTAAAAACAAAAACCAATAACAAAAAAATTGAACATTGAAAATAAAATAGTATCAAGAATTAAGACCAGTCGATTCAACTACCATAAGGTAGAAAAAATGAGTATTAATTGTCAGTAGACAAGCTCTTTAATTGTAAAAGTATTTATAAAATACAAACAATTTTCATTGAGAGTTTGATCCTGGCTCAGGATGAACGCTGGCGGCGTGCTTAACACATGCAAGTCGAACGGACTACTTCGGTAGTTAGTGGCGGACG
>MDSQ01000005.1_pt1 | contig 73508 bp, 70 predicted proteins | sample 1008251 | NCBI WGS metagenome assembly MDSQ01 (sample SAMN05526597, study PRJNA338239) | gut metagenome | isolation source: Hindgut content | host: Naso unicornis | place: Saudi Arabia: Red Sea | collected 2016-05
CTTCTACCAACCTCTTATATTCAGTTGTTAGAAGTAGTTTACACGAAAAAACACCTTTTGACAAGGTATTTTTTCTAAAATTCATGAGGTTACTTACTCACGACTGAAGTCACGAGTTTGCGTAACCTGTTCAATCAACCACAAGGATTGGAAATATTAGGATTTCCATGCAATCAGTTCAAACACCAAGAGCCTGGGGATAATAATGAAATACAGGAGTTTTGTCGGCTAAATTATGGTGTGACGTTTAAAATGTTTGCTAAGGTTGATGTCAATGGAGATGATGCAATACCTTTATATAGATACCTGCAAAAGCAAGAATCGGGAGTTTTAGGTGATAAAATCAAATGGAACTTTACAAAATTTTTAGTTGACATAGATGGTAACGTAGTTAAAAGATATGCTCCTACAACGAAACCATCGAAAATGCAAGAGGATATAGTATCATTACTACCAAATAGAACGTAGTTGGCAATAAAAAAGGGGTACTCCCCTTTTTAGCTCTAAAACCACATCACTTTCAAGACTATAAATCGTAAGTAATTGGCATATCTAAAATAATTAAATCCAAATATAATAAATTTTTGATAAAACCGTAATTCTGTTATAAAAAATTAATGCCAACCTGTCAGCGTTCATAAAAAATTTAGAAATATTTACCAGAAAAGCCACGTTTCCTCTATTGAAATTATATACCAAATATAGTATAATATCGCCTAGATACCATATATAGAAAATAGGGGGAAAAAAGTATTATGAATACAAAAAAATTTTTAGTAGCGTTAATAGGTGGAGTATCGTTACTAGGCGCTAATGCAGTTTGCGCACAAGCTCAGCATGATGTAATAGTTAAAGAATCCGCTGAGACTATTGAATACAATTATGGGGATGATACTATAATCGCACTAGTTAAGGCAACTTATCCAGAGTTTGAGGATATAGATTTAATAGTATCAAGCATTCAAAGTCAAGGTCCTATTACTAAAGTTGAACTTTTAGCTATGACTGGTTCTGAGTTATACGAACTTGAAATAGCTACTATTACTGTGAGATTTATCCATATTCATGATGACCATTGGGAATTTGAAATAATTAAAATAAATAATGAAGATATAACTATAGAATTCGATTTGTCTACTGCTGATGTTATTGATACTATTAAAACAGCTTATCCAAGTCTGTCAGATTTAGAGCTTATAGTATCTAATATTAGCCAAAATAAATCATTAGCAGAGGTAGAGTTAGTTACTAGTGAAAATATAGAGCCTATTAATATCGTTTTTATTCATAACCAAAAAGAATGGATTTGCTTAGGAAAAAAATCTTTCCAAGGGGCCAATTTGGAATTTGATTTACCTGATGAAGATGTAATGGCTACGATTAGAAAGGCTTATCCTGAGTTTTGTGATTTAGATATATGCTTTTCAAGCGTTATCACTGATGGAACTTTAACGGAAATTGAGCTACTGATATTTCCAGATGAGTATGAGCTAGATGCTCCAATTGAAACTATGACCATTGTTTTTGTTTATGATAACGATATGTGGTTATTTTTAGGACAGAAACCTACCGTACATGATACTATTTTATTTGATTTATCAGACAATGAAATTATATCATTAGTAAATAAAGCTTATCCTGATTTTGCTAGATTGGATTTGTTTGTTTCAAGCGTAACTAACCAAGGGGATATGGCTTGGGTTGATTTAGTTGTAGCATTTGATAACGAAACAGAGATAATATCTATACTATTTACCTACTTAAATGATAAGTGGGTACTAGTAGAATAACTAATAGCCCCTTAACAGGGGGCTTAATTTGTGGTTATCAAGAATATTACATAACATTCTGTTATCGATTTCTACCATTGTAAAAATAAGCATATTTGTAAAACTATATATTTACCTAAAGGTGGTTAAATTATGATTTTATATTACGGAAAAATTTATAAAGCAGAGCAACAAAACAGATTATTAAAAAAATTACCATTAGATATTAACAAAACTCTTACCAACTCTAGATTAGACCCAATGGTAGTAATAAATGCTTGTGATAAACTATCATCTAACATTATAGCGGGTCAATATAATCATTTATTATATACTTTAGATTTGGAACCTAATGTTATTAAACAACATTTGGCTAGCGCAATTAAATTTTTAAAAAAAGAAAGTCTACTAGCTAAGATGCAGCTTGAACTTAATAATATGCAGTTATATGAACCTTATACGGATACTTTACCATTTGCATCTAGAACTATTACTAAATGTATAAATCCGCTAGGCGCACTATTTCATGTGGCAGCAGGAAATGTAAATGGCCTATCCGCTTGTACTTTAGTAGAAGGGTTATTAGGAGGGAATATCAATATACTTAAACTTTCTAGAGAAGATAAAGAAATAACCTTTCAACTCTTATTAGAGCTTATAAAGATTGAACCTTTGCTTATACCTTATATCTATGTATTTGACACGCCATTACAAGATATTAAAGCAATTAAGAAAATGGCATTAGCCTCAAATGCAGTAGTTACTTGGGGCAATGATGTAATATTATCTGATATAAAAAAATTATTACCTACATCAATTAAATTTATTGAATGGGGACACAAAGTTAGCTGTTGTTACATTGATATAACTGCTGTAAATGATAATATGCTTTATGATTTAGCTATGCATATTACAATTACAAAACAACTTCTATGCAGTTGTTGTCAAGTAATTTATATCGATACAGATGACTTGGATATTATATATAGCTTTTGTGAAAAATTTCTTCCTTATTTAGAAAAAGTCCATAAAATCTATCCTATAAATCATATTGGGGCAGTAGCCCAAAGTACCATTCAATTATATAATTCTAATTTGTTACTAGATAATAATAAAATATTTAAAGGCTATGGTTGTAGTGTGCTAGCTAAAAATGATTATAATTTAGAAACATCATTTATGTTTGGCAACTGTTTAGTAAAACGTCTTCCTAGAGAAAAAATTGTGAGTACTTTACAGACCTATAAAGGCTCTATCCAAACTGTAGGACTTGTATGTCATAAAAATGATATAACTGAATTAACTAATTTATTACTAAGCGCTTCAGTGGGATGTATAAAAAGTCCGAGCGAAATGTCAGCTGCATTCTCATTTGATGCTTTAGATGGAGATTATCCATTACGGCGTTACACTCGTATTACACAAATAGAAAAGTAAACAATAGCAGGCACAAAAAATGTGTCTGCTATTGTTTTTTCTCAAATAAATATCCCAAACCCTTGATTAATTAAGGAATTAGCGTTAATATAGAATAAATTGTTAAATTTTGGGAGGGAACATATGATACCTGATTATATTCTTAATAAGGTTGATAAGCCAGCTAGATATATAGGTGGCGAATTAAATAGTTATAATAAAGATATTGATAAGATTGATATACACTTTGCATTTGCATTTCCAGATGTGTATGAGGTAGCTATGAGTCATTTAGGAATGCATATATTATATCATTTTTTAAATAGACGTGAGGATACATTTTGTGAAAGGGTATTTTCGCCGTGGGTAGATATGGAAAAGCTTATGAGAGAGAATAAGCTTGAACTATTTGGTCTAGAATCTGGTACACCAATTAAAAAATTTGATTTTATTGGAATAACATTACAATATGAAATGAGTTATACAAATATTTTAAATATGTTAGATTTATCTAATATACCTATTTTTAGTAGTGAGCGTACTGAGGATGACCCAATAGTCATTGCAGGAGGACCATGCGCATATAATCCAGAGCCGCTTGCACCATTTATCGATTTCTTTTATCTTGGTGAAGGTGAAGTATTATACGATGAAATTTTAGATTTATACAAAGCTTTTAAGCGACAAGGCCGTAGTAGGGAAGAGATTATTGAAGCTATGCTAAGGTTTGATGGCATATATATACCTAAATTTTATGAAGATACGTACAATAATGATGGAACTATAAAACAAAAAATTTCTTTACACCCTGATGCTAGATTACCTATTAGTAAAGTTGTAGTAGAAGATATGGATGCGGTCTTTTATCCAGACAAACAAGTTATTCCTTGGATACAAGCAGTTCATGATAGAGTTACTTTAGAGATGTTTAGAGGGTGTTTACGTGGCTGTAGATTTTGTCAGGCAGGTATGATTTATCGTCCGGTTCGCGAAAAGACTAAAGACACTTTAATTAATCAGGCGAAAAAGTTATTAGATTCTACTGGATATGAAGAAATATCACTTGCTTCACTTAGCACAAGTGATTTTAATGACTTAGATAATTTTTCCAAAGAGCTTATCGATGTATGTAATGAGAGAATGGTTAATATTTCATTGCCGTCTTTAAGAATTGATAAATTTTCTGTAGAACTTATGCAACGTGTGCAAGAGGTGCGTAAAAGCAGTTTAACATTTGCACCTGAAGCAGGAACGCAACGTATGCGAGATGTTATTAATAAAAATATTACAGAAGAGGAAATTTTAAATGGCTGTGAGCTTGCATTTAGAGGTGGTTGGAGTAGAGTAAAGTTATACTTTATGCTAGGGCTACCTACCGAAACAGAAGAAGATATTTATGGGATAGCAAATTTAGCTGAAGACATTGCTAGGCTATTTCATGGCATTGATAAATCAGAACGTTCTGGAGCGTTGCAACTAGTAGTTAGTACATCTTGTTTTGTTCCTAAACCATTTACGCCATTTCAATGGCATGGGCAAGACACTGTTGAGACATTTATGGCAAAACATATGCAGCTTAAAAATGCTATTAAACGTAAAGGGATTAAATATAATCACCATGATGCTAAAACGGGAGTGTTGGAAGCTGTAATTGCAAGGGGAGATAGACGTGTTGCAGATTTAATTTATCAAGCATATAAACTAGGGTGCACATATGATAGCTGGTCAGAATTTTTTGATGAAGACAAATGGTTGGAAGCAGCTAAGCTAACTGGTGTGGATTATTACTTCTATGCAAACAGACAAAGAAGTTACGATGAAGTTTTTCCATGGGATTTTATTAATATTGGTGTAACAAAAGACTTTCTAATTACAGAGAGTAAAAAAGCTGAAAAAGAAGCTACAACTCCTCATTGTAGAGAAAAATGTTCCGCATGTGGAGCTAATAAGTTTAAAAACGGCGTATGTTATGAAGACTAAATAGTTTAGACGAGGTGGATTATGAGAATTAGAGGACAATTTACAAAAGAAGGAAACGTTAAATTTGTGGGGCATTTAGATACAATGAGGATGTTTCAGCGTGCAATAAAAATGGCTAAAATTCCTGTGGCATATTCAGAAGGATTTAACCCCCATTCTAAAATTTATTTTGCAATGCCTTTATCCGTAGGGGTATCAAGTGTGGGGGAATATATTGAAATTAGAACAAAAGAAGATATAGAGCCTGAAGTTGTTCAAAATAAACTTAACGCTGTTTTGCCACGCGGAGTTAAGTTAAAAACATGTTTTGAAGTACAGCCAACTGCTCCTACACTAATGAGCCAAGTTGATGTTGCTGATTATATAATTAAATTTGAACAAGATTACTCTGATAAAATCGAACAAACTTTATGTAAAGAAGAAATTCCTATTAGTAAGCGTAATAAAAAGAAAAAATGGGTTGATGTTGATATTAAACCGCTTATAATTAATTATGAAATAAGTGATGCACAACTAAAAGTTAAGTTATACGCAGGGAGTAAGCAAAATTTAAATGTAGACTTATTGCTAAAAGCGATTTTTGGTGAAGATGAAATTATATGTAATATAGAACGAATTGACTTATACACTAATATGGATAATAAATTTATTTCTTTAAGTTTGAGTGATAAAATATGAGAGAGCTTCTAGTAATTGATAAAAGTGTAGCGTTAACTAGAGTGGCTAAAATTAGTGATAATAAGTTAAAAACCTTATTTGTAGATAACCACTTTGAACAATCGCGACAAGACAAAATATATATTGGTCAAGTTATTGATATAGTTAAAAGTTTGCAAGCTGCATTTGTTGATATTGGTACTGATAAAAAAGCTATGTTGCATTTTAAACATATACCTGAAAATGAACGTAATAACTTAAAAATAGGTACTCGCATAGCAGTTCAAGTTACTAAGGAGCAAATGGGTGATAAAGGTGATAGGTTAAGCGCGTTTATAAACATAACTGGGTCTTACGCTGTATGTTTAGTTAATGAAACTGGAATTGCAGTATCCAAGAAAATTAATGACAATAGAGATTATTTTAAAGAATTAGTGCAGACAATTAGCCAAAATAAATTTGGATTTATAATTAGAACTAATGCACAATATGTATCAGAAGAGGTATTAATAAAAGAACTAAATTATTTAATCCAAAAAGCAACGGAGTTAGAAAATACAAAGCAAGTATTAGCTAAAGGTTCTATATTTAAAACTGAGCAAATCACATATGGGAAATGGTTATTGCAACAAAAACTTGAAAGTAACGAATTAGATATTTTATGTAACGACGAAGTAGAATTAAATAATATATGTAATTTTATTCAAACATTTATGTCACATATAAAAACTACTAATAAACTATATCCAGTAAACGAAGCATTATTTATAACAGTTGGAATCGAAAAAATTTTTAAAGAATGTCTTAAGCCTAAAGTATGGCTTAAGAATGGGGGCAATATCGTAATAGAACACACTGAAGCTATGACTATAATTGATGTAAATAGTGCTAAAGCTGTAGTAAAAAAAGACGTTTTTCCTCTAAATAAATTTGCAATTGAAGAGGCTCTGCTTCAATGTATAAAACGCAATATATGTGGAATAATCATAATAGATTTAGTGGAAACTGAAAACTCTAATGATAAAGTTGTGCTATATGAATATGCAAAAGAACTAATTGAACAACATGACCCAAAAAGAATGAAAGTGTATAAAATCACTGATATTGGATTACTTCAATTAACTAGAACCCGAGTAAATAGACCATTGCATGAATGTTTACTAGAGAGTGTATATCAATTAGGACTTAAACAAACAAAATATCAAATGGCACATATAATTTTTCAGATAGAAGAAAAATTGCGTCAAATTAGCCAGCCATCAATAAAAATAACATTTGCTCAACAATTCTATGGATTTGTTACAAAAAATAATATAGTAAATAAGTTGGAAGAAACGTATAAAATAAATATTAATGTGGAATACTCTAATGATTTAACAACACTTTATTTTAAGCTATCGTCTTGACAATAAAATTGTCATATGATATATTAAATAGTGTTTTAGCCACTCGAAGAGGTGTCAGCTCCTTTAATAAATAAGGACAAGACTAAAACTTTTTAGTACCACATTCGGTGAGTTTTCGTATGAGGAGGTGTACTCATGTACGCAATTATTGAAACTGGAGGCAAGCAGTATAAAGTTGAAGAAGGCGCTGTTATTAGAGTAGAAAAATTAGATGTAGCACCTGGTGAAGAAGTTACATTTGATAAAGTCTTAGCTGTGTCTAAAGATGATAAATTAACTTGTGGAACTCCACTAGTAAGTGGAACAACAGTTAAAGCTGAAGTTTTAGAGCAAGGTAAAGGGCAAAAGATTATTGTATTTAAATACAAACCTAAAAAATCTTACAAGAAAAAACAAGGCCATCGTCAGCTTTATACAAAAGTAAAAATAACTAATATTGGATGATTAATGTAAAGTTATACTTTGTAGATGATCATCTATATCGGTTTACAGTTAATGGACATGCTGAGTTTGCCGAGCATGGGTCTGATATTGTTTGTGCAGGTGTAAGTGCACTTGTTATAAATACAATTAATTCTATTGAACATTTTATAGATGAAAATATAGTTATGAAAAACATGAATAAATCTAGTGGTGTTATAGACTGCTTTTTTCCAGATATAAAAAAAGGTAAGTATAATGAACAAACTACGATATTACTTCAGAGTATGGTGTTTGGTTTGCAAAACTTAGAGCAAGTGTACGGAGATTATATTAAAATTAAAATTTAGGAGGTGGATTTATGGTACGTTTTGACCTGCAGTTTTTTGCAAGTAAAAAAGGAGTTGGTTCTACAAAGAACGGTCGTGACTCTGAATCAAAACGTCTTGGTGCTAAAAGAGCTGATGGACAATTTGTTAGAGCTGGAAATATTCTTTATCGTCAAAGAGGAACTAAAATTCATCCTGGAACAAATGTAGGACGTGGCGGAGATGATACGTTATTTGCATTGGTTGATGGAACAGTTAGATTTGAACGTAAAGGTAGAAGTAAAAAGCAAGTTTCAGTTTATGAAATAGCTAAAGAAGCGTAATACTAAAAGGTTCCAACGTCACTGTTGGAACCTTTTTTTATAGATAAAGGAGTGCGATATATGTTCGTTGATTATGCAAAAATATTTTTACAATCAGGACGCGGTGGCGATGGGCATGTTTCTTTTAGGAGAGAGAAATATGTGCCAAATGGAGGGCCTGATGGAGGTGATGGAGGCCGAGGTGGCCATATAATTTTTGAGGTTGACCCAGGGTCTAGTACACTTATGGATTTTAAGCATCGTAGACATTATAAAGCTAAGCCTGGCGAACCTGGAGGCAAAAAACGTTGCCATGGTAAAGATGGTGAGGATTTAATTATAAAAGTACCAAAGGGAACTATTATACGTGAAGTTGAAAGTGGTAAAATTATTGCTGATATGCACCAAAATGATGACCGTAAAATTATTTTTAAAGGGGGCAAAGGAGGCAAAGGTAATCAACATTTTGCTACTGCGACTAGACAAGCTCCTAAATATGCCGAAAAAGGACGAGATTCAAAAGAGTATTGGGTTACATTAGAACTAAAAATGATTGCTGATGTAGGACTAGTTGGGTTTCCAAATGTAGGAAAATCCACGCTACTATCTATGGTAAGTAATGCACAGCCTAAAATTGCGAATTATCATTTTACCACTTTAGCGCCTAATCTAGGAGTTGTAACTAATAAATATGGCAAAGCATTTATAATGGCAGATATTCCAGGATTAATTGAGGGGGCATCTGAAGGAGTTGGCTTAGGCCATGATTTTCTTAGACATGTTGAGAGGACTAAAGTGATAGTTCATGTAGTTGACGTATCAGGCTCTGAAGGTCGCGACCCTGTAGCAGATATTTTAACTATACAAAATGAAATAAACCAGTATAACCCAGAAATATTAGAAACTAAACCTCAAATTATTGCAGCCAATAAAATGGATATTGAAGGGGCACAAGAAAATTTTGAAAAACTAGAACAAACTTTTAGTGAGATGAAAGTTATACCGATTTCGGCAGCTACAAATAATAATTTGCAAGAGCTGTTAGAGGATATTGCAAAATTGCTTGAAACAGTACCAAAAGAAGATATTATATTTGAAGCAGATTTTGAAGAGATATATGAAGCTAAAGATAGCTTTACTATAAGAGAAATTGAAGAAGGATACTTTGTTGTAGAAGGTGTTGGAGTGGAAAAAATGGTAGGATATACGTCACTCGATACCGAAAAAGGATTTGCATTTTTCCAAAAATATTTGCGAGACAAAGGTATTATAAATGCATTAGAAGAAGCAGGTATAGAAGAAGGTCAAATTGTAAGAATTTATGACATAGAATTTGAATATTATAAATAGGAGGAAAATTTTATGACTAGTAAACAAAGAGCTTATTTAAAGTCACTAGCACAAACTTTAGATACAACTTTCCAAATAGGAAAAAACGGTGTTACCCCAGAACTTACAAGTGCTATAGAAGAAGCCTTAGATGCTAGGGAACTTTTAAAAATAGGTGTATTAAATAATTGCATGATGAAGCCGGGTGATATTGCAGAAATGATAAGCGGTAGAACTAACTCTACTACTGTTCAAGTGATAGGCAAAAGAATAGTGCTTTATAAACCAGCAAAACAAAATGGGAAAATTTTATTGCCTAAGTAGAACAAAAGTCAATCAAAAAAATGGCTAGAGCCTAAAAGGAGTTTATATGGATATTGGTATTATGGGTGGAACATTTGACCCGATTCATATGGGTCATCTGATAATGGCACAACAAGTTAAGCAGCAATTCCAATTGGACAAAATTTTATTTATACCTACTGGTAGCCCATCACATAAACGTCATGTTGAGGTTACTGATAGTATGCATAGATATACGATGACTAAGCTTGCTATTTGCGATAATGATGATTTTGAAATTACGGATTACGAAATCAAAAAAGAAGGCATCACTTATACTTTTGATACAATAACGCACCTAAGACAGGTATACAATGCTAATTTATACTTTATTATAGGTGATGATAGCTTATTAAGTTTATTACAATGGTATAAGGCAACAGAATTATTGAAGTTATGTAAATTTGTTGTGGTTAGTAGGCCATCTTACGATAATGAAGAGGTTATTAAGCAAATACAATTTCTAACAAACAATCATAAAGCCGAGATTTTACATTTAGAATTTCTTGATATAGGAATTTCATCAACTCAAATACGAGAAAAAGTGTATAACTCTCAATCTATAAAATATCTAGTACCCGATGTAGTCCAAAATTATATTAATAGACATAAGATATACCATAATAAACTTACACTCTCACAAGAGTTTGTTGACTCATCTATGGATTATATAAAAAATAAACTTACTAACAAGCGTTATTCACATACTATAGGCGTTGTAAAAATGGGATTAAAGCTTGCCCAAATTCATGGAGTAGATATGAATAAAACATATATAGGAGCACTTTTTCATGATGTTGCAAAGCACATGACAGCAGAGGAAGGAGCAGGGTATGAAGTGGAATTTGATGAATTTGAATTAAAATATCCCCATACTCAACATGGAAAACTAGGCGCTGCATTAATTCAAAAAGAATGGAATATAACAGACGAAGACATTTTAAATAGCATCAGATTTCATACTGTGGGAAGACTTGATATGTCTAAGCTAGAACAGGTTGTATATTTAGCAGATATGGTAGAGTATAGCAGAGGATTTAGTGATGAACTAGAGCACCTGAGAGAAGTTTGTTATAAAAATTTGGATGAAGCTATGTATTTAGCTCTTACTATCACCAAAGACTTTGTAGTGAATGTTAAAAAAATGGAAATCCATCCTATTGTAGATAAAGTTATAGAGCAGTATCGGAGAGGAGATATGCATGGAAAAAGGTTCATATAGTTTGGCTGCAAAAATATCCCAGATTTTAGATAAGAAAAAATTAGATAGCATTGAAGTCATTGATGTAAGAGAATTAACTGCACTTACTGATTATTTTGTAATAGCAGTATGTTCCAATACTAGGCAAACAAAAGCTACTGCTGAAGAGCTAGAATATCAGTTAGAGCAGCAAGGGAATATGGTTTATCAAAAAGAAGGTTATAGCACATCAACTTGGATATTACTCGATTATTTAGGGGTAATAGTTCATATATTATATAAAGAAGATGCCGATTTCTATGGGATTCATAGGTTATGGCAAGATGGAATACAAATAAGCCCCTCAATTTAGGGGCTACTTGTATTTAGCTCATTTATACTTATATTTTAATGAACGATAAAATTTTTGTTTTTTACGAAACTTTCCATAAACATATCCTAACGTAGCTAAAGCTATAACTCCCATTGTTGCTATTATAATTGAAGTTAATATTGTAGAATCACTTTCATTAGCTGGAAAACTATACGCTTGTGGTGCTGGCAGAAAATCAATAGATGATATAATAAGCTCAGTAGATGCAATCTTCTTGCCATTATAACTATAAGAAATATCTCCAACAACATCACCTATACTAGCGCCTAAAGTAAGATTTTTTTCAAGGTTTAACTCAATATCCAAATCTTTCTCAAAAACATCTGCACTTACAACTGCTGTAACATCTTCTTTTGTACTTATTGTACATGTTGCTACTTCAAATAACTTACCACTTTGTATAGAATATAGTGGTGCAACAGTCAATGTTTTGTCAGCTAAACTAAGATTAAGAGATTGGAACGAACTAAATCCATAATCTAATAACTTAATTGTATCAGCATAATATGTGGAAATATCCCCCTGTAAAATAACAACTATAAGATCAACCTCACCTTGTCTAGCTACTGTAACCAAAGTATTGCCCGCTTGACTAGTATAACCAGTCTTACCTCCTATAACATCACTTCTAAACCGTTGAGAGTCTCTAATTGGGTTCATCAAACTATGTTGCTGGGATAAATAAATAGTCTCATTAGTCATATTAGTTGACTGAATTTGATAAGTAGGCGTGTCCATTATCTCAAGAAAATAGCTGTTATCATAAATAGCTTGAGTAATAAGGGCCATATCATAAGCAGTAGTATAATGTTCAGAGTCATGAAGTCCATGAGGGTTTTTAAATTGAGTTGAAGTAGCACCTAATGAATGTGCTCTAGCAGTCATTAATGCACCAAAATTTTCAATGGACCCTCCAACTGCTTCTGCCAGTCCATTTGCTACCTCATTGGCTGAATTTAATAACAGCGCATGCAACGCTTGATTAACTGTAAGCTCCTCCCCTACATCCATAGCAATATGACTACTTCCATATTCTATACTAAAAATTGCTTCCCGTGAAAATTTAATAATATCTGTGGGAGATAAGTTTTCAATTACCAGTAAAGCCGTCATAATTTTTGTAATACTTGCAGGATAAGTCTGTGTATAAGCATTTTTTTCGTATAATATAGTTCCAGTTTTAGCGTCCATTAAAATTGCGATATTAGCGTTAATTGTAGGTGCATTAGCATATACATTCATAGTTTGTAGTAATAAACATACAATTATTAATAATATTCTTTTCATATAATTCAAAAAGCTCCTTTCTATTAGTAAGTAGTATTTACCAAATTTTTAAAAATAAAACAGTTGCCAACATAATTCTCTTGGGTCATATTAATGAGTATACCATAAAATTGGGTATAAATGGAAGTGAGATAAAAAAATTTTAAAATTTTATCGCTTATCGTGACTAATTTATGAAAAAAATGTTAAAACTTTGTACAAGAGGTGATTATGTTATGAATCTAGTGCTAAAATATAAAGCAGTAACATCATTTATCTTGCTAGCAGTTATTGTCACAATATTTTCTATGTCCAACAATGCCAACGTGGAATCTAGTTATATCGAAAGTTCCGCAGTTGTTGAAACAGATATTGAAGAAGATGTAGAGGAAGACATTCAAGATTTGCAACTAGGTCCAATGCCTATATACATTTGTGGTGAAGTACTAAGCCCCGGTGTATATTTAATGAATGAAGGGGACTTAGTAATTGATTTAGTCTTAGAAGCACAAGGAATGACTGAAGATGCTGATACTACAGCTATTAATTTAGCTCAGCCACTAGAGGCGAATACAATGATAGTTATCCCTAAAATAGGGGATAATGTACAACCAGCACAACAAGCAGGCAATGTAAGTGACGATGGAAAAGTAAATATAAACACTGCTACAGAAGCAGAACTTAGGACCCTTAGTGGTATAGGCGACGTTAAAGCGCTAGCTATTATTGACTATAGGACAGCTAATGGTAATTTTACGAGTATTGAAGATATAAAAAATGTTACAGGTATTGGGGATAAAACTTTTGAAGCTATACAAAATAATATTAAAGTGAATTAAATTACACATTTAAGAATATTTTTAAAATGTAAGGCTTATAAAGAGGCGATAAATAGTGGGGATAAAATATTTGGAATTAAATTAGGAGGACGTTATGAATATTAAAGTATTAGTTGTAGATGATGAAAAATTGATTGTAAAAGGAATTATGTTTAGTTTAGCGCAAGAAGGTTGGGAAGTTGAGGCAGCTTATGATGGAGAGGAAGCAGTTAATCGCATTAAAAATGAGAATTATGATGTAGTGGTACTAGACCTTATGATTCCTAAACATAATGGACTAGAAGTATGCCAAATCGTAAGAGAATTCTCGCAAGTGCCAATTGTAATGTTAACAGCAAAAGGTGAGGATATGGATAAGATTATGGGCCTTGAATATGGAGCGGATGATTATGTTACAAAACCGTTTAATATACTTGAATTAAAAGCTCGTATCAAAGCTATTTTAAGACGTGCAACCAATACTGATAAAGATTATAATAAAAAATCAATTGAAGTAGGCGGTTTGAGATTAGAGGTTAATGGCAAAAGAGTATTTTTAGATAATCAGGAAGTTAACCTTACAGCTAAAGAATTTGATATGCTAGAACTTTTTGCAACACACCAAGGCAAAGTATACAACAGAGAACAGTTACTAAACACAATTTGGGGCGAAGGTTATCCAGGAGACGTAAGAACTGTTGACGTTCATGTTAGAAGACTTAGAGAAAAGATTGAACCAAATCCCGGACAACCACAATATATCCATACCAAATGGGGGGTAGGTTACTATTTTAAAGACTAGGAAAACAAGATGGTTTCATAGTTTAAGATGGCAATTATTCTTTGTTTTTGTGTGTGTTAGTGCAATTCCTTTAATTTTATTTTCAATATTATCTTATAGCAGGATAGAGTCTTATTTTATAGGCAACAGCAAGACTGAATGGACGCGTCAGGCTAATTTAGTGGCAACAAGAATTACAGAGAATAGTTCATATTTAAAAGATGGCAGAAATTATAACGAATTTACTAGCCAAATCTCTGCTATTGGTAGCGAACTTAGCATTAGTGCAAGGGTTGTAGTTGTTGATTCTCAAGGATTTATAGTAGCAGATTCTAGTAAAATCGATGTAAATAACATGCTCCTTACAACCCAAGTATTAAATGCGCTCAATAAGAGAAACAGTGCCGAGAAAGTATTCCAATATGGCCAAAACATAATGAGTACTGCTGTTGCCATTAGAGATGAAGAAAATCCAGATAACGTACTTGGTGTTGTAGTGCTATCTGCAAACATTGATGATGTATATATTTGGTTAGAGGAATTAGCTACTCAAATTTATTTACTATCCTTATTAACCAGTTTATTGATGGGATTACTAAGCTTTTTTACATCTTCACTTATTACACGCCCGGTTCAAGCTCTAATGCGCTCAGTTCAAAAAGTAACTAGTGGACAATTAGAAGAAAAAATCATAGTTAGTGGCAAAGGCGAAATGGCGGAGCTTGCAGAGGCATTTAACCATATGACTGAGCAGTTACAACGTGTAGATGAATCGAGGCAGGAATTTGTAGCAAACGTATCCCATGAACTAAAAACTCCACTTGCTTCCGTCAAAGTATTAACTGAATCCCTTATGTTCCAGGACAATGTGCCAATTGAAATGTACCAAGAATTTTTCTATGATATAAACTCTGAAGTAGATAGGCTAAACAATATTATTACAGATTTATTATCACTAGTAAAATTAGATAGCAACAAAGTGCATTTAAACATTACCGAGACATATCTAAACGCTCTTACAGAAGCTATATTAAAACGGCTTGAACCTATCGCTAGGAAAAAAAATATAACCCTTATATATGAAAGTCATCAAGATATACTAATAGACGCAGATGAAGTTAAATTAACACTTGCTATATCCAATTTAATAGAAAATGGGATAAAATATACTAAAGATGGTGGAAACGTAAAGGTAACAATACAAAGCGATTTACAAGATGCTTTTATAACTGTTGTAGACACCGGAGTGGGTATTGCAAAGGAAGAACAGCCGCGTATATTTGAACGATTTTATAGAACTGATAAAACTAGAAATCGGGAAACTGGAGGTACGGGTTTAGGTCTTGCTATAACCTATAGAACAGTAATTATGCATAATGGGTCAATTCAAGTAAATAGTACGGAAGGGGTGGGTTCTACTTTTGTTATACAAATACCTATCAAACAAGTTTAGTTGGGTTTGCGTTCTATTGATATTAATAGTTGCATATGTGGTGATTGGTATAAATATTTTTACATGTATATCATTAGCTATCTTACTATTAATAGTACGTATAATGAGTGAAGAAAAGATAAGAATATCTAACAAATTTATAGCTGTGGTTGCTTTAACACTAATAACAGCTGCATGTTCACGGCTATCCATTAATGAAAATACAGATATGTATAATATATACTACTTTAATCAAACGGATAACAGTATGACAGTAGAATCCATTGCATTAGGCTTTGCAGAAGATGCAATTGGCGAAGTTATACTATATTCTATTGTAGAACAGCTATATAATAGAATTATTTCAAATATATCAGTAGTGCCTATTAATCTTCATTTAAGAAATAACGTAGCCTCAGTAGCCTTTGGGGACAATTACTTAGAACTTACTGCTACAGAACAAATACTACTAAGAGCATCTCTCATATACACTTTAACCGATTTAGACTTTATAGAAGGAGTAGAGTTTTTTATAGATGCTCAACCTTTAACTAATAATTATGGAGTAACAGTAGGGGTTATGGATAAAGAGGATATTATATTTGCAGGCATTAACCCAAATCCAACCACTAACTATCAGAATATTACTTTATATTTTAGAAAAGAAGGTACTAACGCACTAGTAGCAGAAAATAGAGAAATTCAAGTTAATAAAGATGTTCCACTTGAACAATATATTCTTGAAGAATTAGTAAGGGGTCCTATGCAAAGTGGTTTAGAGGCCACTTTACCACAAACTACTACAATCAATTATATTGAAACTAAAGAAAATGTTTGTCAGGTAGATTTATCCTATAATAGACAGGCAAAAGAAATACTTGCTGAATATGGTGAAGAGTTATTCGTATACTCAATTGTAAATTCCTTAACTGAAATTTGGACTATACAAAAAGTAGGATTTTTAATTAATGGAGAAAAACAAGATTATGTTGCAGGCAGTATGGACTTAAATGTGTTATTTGAAAGAAATGAGAATGTAATCACATCAAAATAATTTAAGAGGGGTTACAGCCCCTCTTTTTTGTTGTAAACGTTAGAAAGGTAAGATAGTATTGCGTATAAACGAAAGAATAATAGTGCAAATTCTAATTTGTATAATAATAGGGATTATAATAAGCGAACCGTATATTCCTCTTGTTTGTGGGTTTGTATTATATTTATTAACTAAAAAAATAAGATTTATAGGATATGCAGCTATAATTATAGGAGGTATATTTTTTACGCATTATCACCCTATAATACAGCAGGAAAAGAATTGGCAAAGTTATGAGAATGTAGAATTAGAAGGCCGAATTATAGATATTGACTATTACACTTATAGCACCCGAGTTACGCTTGATAATGTAGCTATAATTACTAATGATAATTTAGAGAAACTGCCTTATAAAGTGCAATTAACGTTGCCTGCTATTAAAGAATGGGAAGAAGACATTTATTCCGAGTATGATATCATACGTTGTAAAGCTAAAGTGAATGCACCATCTGTACAATTTAATCCAGCAGATATGGACTATGCAGCTTATCTAAGAAGTATAAATATAGTTGCTTCCTTATCCTCAAGTCAAGTGATTTCTTATGAAACTAAACAACCTTTAATAGAAGACATAAGAAATAAATTAAACTATTTAGTAGATACAATATTTGAACACGATAATAGCGGAATTATATCTGCATTAGTATTAGGAAATAAAGATAATATAGACAGCGATATCTACAATAGCTATGTGTCAACTGGACTTAGTCATATATTAGTAATTTCAGGGTTTCACCTAGGATTTATTTATGTAATTACAAGTAAATGGATATTTCCTTGGCTAGGATTTTATTATGAATGTATTTGTGATGAACTAAATATCCCAAATGAAAAAAGATGCCAATTTTTAAGACTTTTATATGTACCTAGAAGAATCTGTTCACTAATATTTATATGGACCTACTGTTATATAATAGGTTTAACCATTTCTTTAACAAGAGCATGTACTCTTATTACTATAACCCTAATCGCAAATCTTATTAAAGAAGAACAAGATTTTTTTACCAGCCTATCCTTAGCCGCACTAATTGTATTGATACCAAATCCATTTGCCTTATATTCAGTATCATTTCAATTATCATTCGGGGCAATGTTGATTATTGGAACTTATAATGGGATTACAAAATATTTAGAAACAAATTATCCGATGTTTTTAAAACAGTTTAGATTGACGGCCCAATTGAAAAACAATACCATGTCAACAAATAAAATTATTTATAAACTAAGTACAGTGCTAGAAAATGCATTTAGTAGTTTCTTCATCAGTCTAGCAATTACAGTAGGGATTGCACCTATTCTAAGCTATCACTTTTATAAAGTATCCTATATAGGAGTATTTGTCAACGTACTCTTAATGCCAGTATTTAGTATATTAATATTTTTAATTGGTTCTGTATTATTGATTGGAATCGTAAATATAAGTATAGCAAAATTATTAGCTTATCCCATAATTGTAATAGTAAACACATGTAATGCCATAGTAACTACATTATCAGAGCTATCCATAGGGACGCTGTACATTGGACGGTTACCTCTAGTTGTAATTTTTTTATTTTATACTGTTTGGATAGGGGTTATTTTGGGAATAATTTATAGTAAATATAGAAAACCTCTATTTTCATACAGTGCCTTAGTAGTACTAGGCTTTGCAATATTAAATTTAGTCCCAAGTAAATTTGAAATAACCCAACTATATGTAGGGCAAGGCGATTGCTCAGTTGTTAGAACTCCAAATAATAAGATTATACTTATAGATGGCGGAGTATCTAGTAGCGCAACACGTATACAAAATCATTTGTGGCATATGGGAATTAATACTATTGATTTGGCTATAGTTTCGCATGCGGATTCAGACCATATAGGTGGAATTTTAGAACTGCTTAGGAGAAATCACCCAATAAAAACTGTAGTTATACCGAATGTGGATATAGAAGATACTCAACTAATCGAATTATTGGCGCTATGCAAAGTTAATGAGGTAGAGGTAATAGAGGCAAAACAAAGTGATAGTTTTGAACTTGACAATGTGGCAATGAATATTATTGCCCCAGAGATAAACCCCACTAATAGCGATAAAAATGAAAATTCATTAGTATTTGAATTGGTATACAAAGATTTTAAAATGTTATATACCGGTGATATAGGAAAGAGCACAGAGGCAAAGTTAAATAAACACTTAACAGATGTAGACGTACTAAAAGTAGCTCACCATGGCTCTGGCACTTCAACCGACGATTATTTCTTACAAACTATTACGCCTCAATATGCTATTATAAGTTGTGGTGTTAATAATGTGTATGCTCATCCTAAGGGTGAGACGTTAGAAGCGCTTGATAATGCTGGAGTAAAAGTTGTAAGAACAGATTTGGGGGGTGCAATAAAAATTACTTTAAATAATGGGGACATTGTGATAACTACACATATTAATTAGTACACTATTTAGGAGGCGAAAAAATGCATTTATTATATGGTAATGAAGCATGGATAAAAAACCAAAGAGTAGAGCAGTTAAAGGCAAAGGCCACAGGACAAATAAACGTAAGTACATTTGAAGGGAAAAATTGTGATGTGTCATCAATTATTGATACAGGTGAAACCTTACCTTTTTTCAGTGAGTATAAATGTATAATTGTAAAAGATAGCGGCCTATTTTCAGCAGGCCGTAAGGAACATACAGAAAAGCTTAGTGCATGGTTAGATAATTTTCCAGAATACCTTATTCTTATATTTAGTGAAACTAATGTAGATAAAAGAAATAAATTATATAAGAAAGTTAATAAGCTAGGTAATGTTGAGAGTTGTGAATATCCAAGTGACATAGAAGTACGTAACATAATTAATCAAACATATCCAGCAATTAATATTGAGACGCAAACTTTTGAGTATTTTTATCAGAGAATGCCTCAAGATATTAACTATATTCTGAATGAATTTGAAAAATTAATATCCTATTGCAAAGATAATCCTATTACAATACAAGATATAGATGCAATTTGCAGTATAAGTGTTGAAAAAAGAGTATTTGACCTAACTCGGGCTATAACTCTTAAAGACTTAGAATCTGCTTTAAATATGTATAATAACCTTATAGAACTAAAGGAAGCTCCAATGGGCATATTAGTTTTAATTGGGCGTGAATATAGAATAATGTTACAAGTTAAGTATCTAGCAAAAAGCGATACAAATATAAATCAGATATCAAAAGAAGTAGGGTTGCCTACGTTTGTAGTTAGAGAAGTAATAAATTTGGGTAAAAACTTTAAATTTAATCAACTACTAGAAATAATTAATTTGTGTCGTGAAGCAGATAAAGATATTAAGACAGGTAAGATGGATGCAACAAAATGCGTGGAAACTTTAATTGTACGATGTGTGCATATAGCGTAAAAAAAATTAAAAATACCTTGTATTATTTTAAAAAATGTGGTATATTAAAAACCGAAAAATAAAACACACGTATGCAGATGTTACAATATGGTGCTTAAATAAGTTGATTGTAATTTAATGTATAACGGAGGGTATAACCAAGGAGGATACAAAACATGGGCGTTATTTCAATGAAACAATTATTAGAAGCAGGTGTACATTTTGGACACCAAACTAGAAGATGGAACCCTAAAATGAAGGAGTATATCTTCACAGAAAGAAATGGCATTTATATCATAGACTTGCAAAAGACTGCAAGAAAAATTGACGAAGCTTATGCAGCGATGCGTGAGATTGCTGAAGATGGCGGTAAAGTGTTATTCGTAGGAACTAAGAAACAAGCACAAGATTCAGTTAAATCTGAAGCAGAGCGTTGTGGAATGTACTATATTAATCACAGATGGCTAGGTGGAATGCTTACAAACTTCCAAACAATTAAGAGCCGTGTAGATAGACTAAAAAAATTAGAGCTTATGGAACAAGATGGTACTTTTGATCTTCTACCTAAAAAAGAAGTTATTGAGCTAAAAAAAGAAATGGTTAAGCTTGAGAACAACTTAGGTGGAATTAAGGAAATGAAAAATGTGCCAGATGCAATCTTTATTGTAGATCCAAGAAAAGAAAGAATTGCAATCCAAGAGGCTCATATTTTAGGCATTCCAGTATTCTCTATTGTAGATACTAACTGTGATCCAGATGAAGTAGATTTTGTTATTCCAGGAAACGATGATGCTATTCGTGCAGTAAAGCTTATTGCTGGTAAAATGGCAGATGCAATAATCGAAGCAAATCAAGGTGAAATCTACGAGACACAAGATATAGAAGAAGTTGTAACAACACAAGAAGAAGTTATTACTGTATAAGAAAGGATAAACAAAATGGCAATTACAGCAGGAATGGTGAAAGAATTACGCGAAAGAACAGGCGCAGGTATGTTAGACTGCAAAAATATTCTTAACGAAGTTGATGGTGATATTGAAAGAGCAATTGAAGTATTGCGTGAAAAAGGGCTAGCTAAGGCAGCGAAAAAAGCTGGTCGTGTAGCTGCAGAAGGACTAGTTAAAGAAGCTGTATCAGCTGATGGAAAATCAGCTGCAATAGTAGAAGTAAATTCTGAAACTGACTTTGTTGCTAAAAATGATACTTTTATTACTTTTGTTGAACAAGTAGCTCAAATTGTTCTTGATAATAAAGTTGAAGATGTTGAAGCATTAAAAGCTCTTCCATGGGTAGATGATAAATCTAAAACAGTATCAGATGTTTTAACGGAAAAAATAGCTGTTATTGGAGAAAATTTAACAATCCGTCGTATAGCTAATGTAACTACAGATGGTACTATGGCAGCTTATACTCATGGTGGTGGAAAAATTGTATCTTTAGTAGAAGTCGATGCACAAGGCGACAAAGCTAAAGAAGTAGGCAAAAACATTGCTATGCAAATAGCAGCGGCAAATCCAGAGTATCTTTCAATGGATCAAGTTTCAGAAGAATCTAAAGCTAAAGAGCGTGAAATTCTTATGACTCAAGCTAAAAATGAAAATCCTGATAAACCAGATAACATTATTGAAAAAATGATTATTGGTAGATTAAATAAACAACTTAAAGAAATCTGTTTGCTTGAACAAGAGTATGTAAAAGATCCAGACTTAACTGTAGCTAAATATGTTAAGGCTGAACTTGGTTCAGATAAAGCCATTAAGTCGTTCATTCGTTTTGAAACAGGAGAAGGTATTGAAAAGAAAGAAGAGAATTTTGCTGAAGAAGTAGCTAAACAGCTACAAGGCTAATTTACTTTGACTAGAGAAGAGAGGACACACATAGGCGGTGTCCTCTTTTTTTAAAAGAGTCTAGAAAAAATAAATTTTATATGTTAAAGTAGTCATTAGCAGGAAGGGTGGAAAAATGCAAAAATATAAGCGAGTATTAGTTAAATTAAGCGGGGAAGCATTAGCAGGTAAAACTTGTAGTAGCTTCAATAATGATGTAGTGAATAATATTGCTAAACAGCTAATTGAACTTACTAAAAGTGGAATTCAAGTATGTGTTGTAATTGGTGGAGGTAATTTTTGGAGAGGTAGAACTTCTGGAGATATGGACCGTACAAGTGCTGACCATATAGGAATGTTAGCAACTGTTATGAACGCAATTTATGTTTCGGATACTTGCAAAAGACTAGGTGCTGAGGCAGTTGTTCAAACTCCATTTAGTGTAGGAACTATGACAGAGTTGTTTTCAAAGACAACAGCATTAAAACATCTTAATGATAATAAAATACTGTTTTTTGCAGGTGGTACAGGACACCCATTTTTTTCAACTGATACAGGAGCGGCTCTTAGAGGCTGTGAAGTTGAAGTTGATATTCTACTATTCGCTAAAAATATAGATGGCGTATATGATAGTGACCCAAAACTTAATCCTTCTGCTGTCAAATATGAGCGTATCTCAGCTAAAGAATTTTTAGTAGGTAACCTAAAAGCTATAGATTCATCTTGTGCAACATTATGTATGGATAATGATTTATCAATTATAGTATTCGATTTAGGTATTGAGAATGGCATAGTTCGAGTGGCAAATGGTGAGGCACTTGGAACAACAATTTATAATTTAGGAGGACCAAGACGATGAAAGAAGAATTAAATAAGTATGAAGCTAAAATGGATAAGACCATTGTAACTTTAAAAGAAGATTTTAATACAATTAGAGCAGGTAGGGCTAACCCTCATGTTCTTGATAAATTAACAGTTGATTACTATGGTACACAAACTCCAATTGCGCAGGTGGGTAACATTACAGTGCCAGAGGCTAGAATGTTACAAATTCAACCTTGGGACAGTTCACTCATTAAAGGAATTGAAAAAAGCATTAATGAATCTGATATTGGTATAAATCCATCTAATGACGGAAAAGTAATCCGTTTAATATTTCCTGACCTTACAGAGGAACGTAGGAAAGAGTTAACTAAGGAAATTAAGAAAAAAGGTGAAAATGCAAAAGTTGCTATAAGAAATATTAGGCGTGAAGCTATTGATGCATTTAAAAAGATGGAAAAAGGGAATGAAATCACTGAAGATGAATTAAGTAATGCTGAAGTTGATGTTCAAAAGTTGACAGATAGATTTGTAGAGGATATTGATAAACAAATTGACACAAAAAGTAAAGAAATTTTATCGGTTTAATTAAGCTCCTCTTTTGAGGAGTTTTTATTGTATGGAGGGAAAAATATGCATATAGCTATAATAATGGATGGAAATGGTAGATGGGCATCTAAAAATAATCTATCACGTAATGAAGGTCATAAAATAGGAAGTGAGGTATTACAAGATATAATTGAATATGCAAAAGAATTAAACATAGACTATATTACAGCCTATGCTTTTTCTACTGAAAATTGGAGTAGATCTACCGAAGAAGTTAGTGGTCTTATGAAATTATTAGAAAATTATCTCGCAAGAGCTATAAAAAAGGCTCGTTCTGAGAATGTTAAAGTTAGGGTCATAGGTAAAAAAGAAGGATTATCTGCTGGAATTATAGATAAAATCGATAAGTTAGAGGAATCTACTAAAGATAAAACTGGAACTTGCGTAACTTTTGCAATCAATTATGGTGGCAGAGATGAAATTGTTAGAGCATGTTCAAATATTTTAAAAGATATGAAAGAAGGAGTTATTGTAAACACACAAATATCACAAGAGCTTATTTCGCAGTACTTAGATACGAGTGGTATGCCAGACCCTGATTTACTAATACGTACAAGTGGGGAAATGCGTACTAGTAATTTTTTACCTTGGCAATTAGCATATACAGAATTTTATTTCTTAGAAAAAATGTGGCCGGAATTTACTAGAGAAGATTTTGATGAGGCATTAAGAATGTATAGTTTAAGAAACCGAAGGTTTGGAAAAAGTTAAAGGGGTGTTTAAATGCTTACAAGAATAATAACTGGTATAATAGGCATACCAATTGCGTTATGGATTTTAGCTAGTGGTGGTATGGTTATGCAAGGTTTTGGAGTAGTACTTGCATTAATAGCAATGTATGAGTATTTTAAAGCAGTAGAGAGAACTTATAAACCAATGAAAGAAGTGGGAATGCTTTCCGTAGGAGTATTTATATTAGGCTATCAAACTTGTGCGGCTAATTTTCAGTTATATTTAGCTATAATAATTGTTGTTATGCTGAGCATTAACGTGTTTTATTATCCGGTGTATAAAATTTCAGATATAGCCATAACGTTATTTGGCATATTGTATGTGGGACTATTATTAGGACTTATCATTCCAATAAGAGAACTAGATAACGGATTATTTTGGGTAGTGCTAGTATTTATATGTGCGTGGGGTAGTGATACTTGTGCCTATTTTGCTGGTAAATTTTTTGGTAAGCGTAAGCTTGCTCCTGAGTTAAGCCCTAAAAAAACTGTGGTAGGAGCAGTTGGTGGAATAGTTGGTGCCGGAATACTATCATTTTTATTCGCACAAGGTGTAATGTACTATTGGTCAATGGACTTTTCTATTAATTGGTTAATAATTATAACTTTAGTAGGATGCATAGGAGCTATGTTATCACAAATTGGTGACTTGGCGGCTTCGTCTATTAAAAGAAGTATGGATGTTAAGGATTTTGGTAGTTTATTTCCAGGACATGGTGGCGTGCTAGATAGATTTGATAGCGTAATATTAGTTACACCGCTTATATATTTAGTTTCACATTTTTATAATTATGGTATGGATTTTTGGTGGCACTATGTTAATAGTTTATAAATTTTTAGCGAAAATGTAGGGGGACTATAATATTATGAACAATGATGCAAAAAGGGTTTTGAAAAGAATTTCAATTTTAGGGTCAACCGGTTCTATTGGTACACAAGCATTAGATGTAATAGACAACGAGGCAGATGTAAAAGTAGTGGCGCTAACTACTAATATACAAATTGATTTATTGGAGCAACAAATACTAAAGTATAAGCCTGAAATGGTTGCAGTTATGGATGAAACTAAAGCAATTGAGTTAAAACATAGACTGCAATCTAAAGGCATTAATACAGAAGTAATTCCTGGAATGGAAGGACTTATTTATGCCAGTTCGCAAACTAAAGCAGACCTGGTTATCACAGCAGTTGTTGGCATGGTGGGTTTATTACCTACAATAGAAGCATTAAAAAAAGGTATAAATATAGCACTAGCTAATAAGGAAACGTTAGTAACCGCGGGTGATTTAGTAATTAAATGCGCTAAAGAATCTAATTCTAAAATTTTACCAGTTGACAGTGAGCATTCAGCTATTTTTCAATGTTTACATGCTGGGAATAAATCAGAGGTTAGTAGACTAATAATAACAGCATCAGGGGGAGCATTTAGAGATTTTACTAAAGAACAATTATCAAAAGTAACTGTAGAGCAAGCTTTAAAACATCCTAATTGGACCATGGGTAGTAAGATTACTATAGACTCAGCAACATTAATGAATAAAGGTCTAGAAGTAATTGAAGCTAAATATTTATTTAATATAGCTAATATAGATGTTGTAGTGCATAAAGAAAGTATTATACATTCAATGGTAGAGTTTATAGATGGCTCCACAATAGCCCAACTAGGAACACCTGACATGCGTCATCCTATTGAATATGCGCTTAATTATCCTAAGAGAAAAAATTGTGAATACATTGCTAAGTTGGACTGGACCAAAAAAATGGCTTTAAACTTTGAACCCCCTAAATTAGAATTATTTCCATGTTTAAAGTTAGCATATGAGGCATTAGAACAAGGTGGTACAACACTAGCTGTACTCAATGCAGCTAATGAAGTTGCAGTAGCAAGATTTTTAGATGGAACTATAGGGTTTACTCAAATCCCAGAAGTTATACATAAAGTGTTGGAAAAACACATATGTATATTTAGACCAAGCTTAGAGCAGATTTTAGAAGCTGACTTATGGGCAAGAGAATATTGTATGGAGAAGGTGATAAAATGACATATGTTATAATTTTTGTGGTAGTATTTGCAGTCATTGTAGTAGTACATGAATGGGGGCATTTTATTGCGGCAAAAAAAATGGGAGTCCAAGTCAATGAGTTTGCAATAGGAATGGGCCCTAAATTATGGAGTAAACAAAAAGATGAAACGTTATATACTATTAGATTATTACCTATTGGAGGATTTTGTGCCATGGAAGGTGAAAATGAACAACCAGATGAAAAAACCGTTCCAACTGAAGGCTCTTTATCCTCAAAAACGCCTATGCAACGTATAATTATTTTTGCTGCAGGTGCTTTTATGAATTTGGTATTAGTATGGGTTTTATTAAGTATATATACAGGTTATAATGGATATAGCTCTAATGTTGTAAAAGGGGTTATTGAAGACTCGCCAATAGCCGCGGCAGGAGTTGTAGCTGGAGAGACTATTTTAGCTGTTGATGGTGTTAATGTATACACCTTAGCTGAATTTGTAGCTCAGTTAACTGATGATAAAGAGGTATACACCTTAACTATTGAAGGTGTTGATGGACAAATAAGATTAATTTCGGTTGCACCTGTTATAAGGGAAGGTGGAATGCAGTTTGGTTTCTATGCTGAAACTAAAAGTTTAGGTATATTTGAGAGTATTTGGAAAGGCTTGACTAATAGTTGGATTTTAGTAAAGGAAGTATGTAAAGGATTTGTAAGCATTGTTACAGGGCAAGTTGAAGTTAAAGAGCTTGCGGGTATTGTTGGTGTTGCACAAATAACTACTGAAATCTGGGATAGTTCTGTACAAGAGGGGTTATTAAACGGATTAATGAGCATGGTATATATAACAGCATTATTATCAGCAAACTTAGCTGTATTAAACCTTATCCCATTCCCGGCTTTAGATGGTGGACGTATATTTTTTACTCTTATAGAATTAGTGCGTGGTAAGCCTTTAGATGCCAACAAAGAGGCAGCAGTTCATTTTGTTGGATTTGTATTATTAATGGTACTTATGGTTGTTGTATTTTATAATGATATAGTAAGGTTGGTGGCTTAATATATGATGGGAACTAGGAATACTAGAGTAGTAAAAGTTAAAGATATATCTATTGGAGGGGAAAACCCTATTTGGATACAATCTATGTGTAATACTAAAACCCATAATGTAGAAGCAACTGTCGCACAAATATTAGAACTTGAAGAAGCAGGATGTGAAATAGTACGTGTGGCAATACCTGATAAAGCTGCCGCGGAAGCATTGAATACTATAATTCCTAAAATTAATATCCCTATAGTTGCTGATATACATTTTGACTATAAATTAGCTTTACAATCTATTGAAAATGGTATTAATAAGCTTAGGATTAATCCAGGTAATATTGGTACACCAGATAAGGTTGTTGAAGTAGTAAAGAAGGCTAAACAATACAAAGTGCCAATAAGAATAGGAGTTAATTCAGGGTCGATTGAAAAAGACTTATTAAAAAAGTATAAAGGTGTGACTGCAATAGCAATGGTAGAGAGCGCAAAATCTCACATAGATATATTAGAGAATTTAGACTTTTTTGATATAATAGTTTCGCTAAAAGCTTCAAACGTACCACTTGCAATAGAGGCATATAGTTTATTTTCAGCAACATATGACTATCCCCTACATGTAGGTATTACAGAAGCAGGGACTTTTTATAAAGGAACAATAAAATCTTCTGTAGGCCTTGGGGCTATACTCTCCCGTAATATTGGTGATACAATAAGAGTGTCTCTATCAGATGAGCCTATAAAAGAGATTGAATGTGCAAAATATGTACTACAATCTTTAGGCCTTAGAAAATTTGGAGCGGAAGTAATTTCATGTCCAACATGTGGGCGAACAAATGTAGATTTAATTAAACTGGCAACTACAGTTGAAAATTATGTAAAAGATATTAAGAAAGACCTTAAGATAGCAGTAATGGGCTGTGCAGTAAATGGTCCAGGCGAAGCAAGAGAAGCCGACATTGGAATTGCCTGCGGTAATGGGCAAGGTGTCATTTTTAAAAAAGGTGAGATTGTTAGAAAAGTAGCGGAAGATAAGCTCTTTGAGACTTTCATCGAAGAACTTAAACCTTTATCAAACATGTAAAGAGAGTGGGTATATGCCCACTCTTTCTATATGCTACAATCAAAATAAGAGGCTACTTGTTAAAATAAATATAATATATAGAGAGGGATAAAAATGGATAAAAATAAAATAATTCAAGATGTAACGACTTATATTGAACCACTATTAGATGAACAGATTGAATTGGTAGATGTAGAATTTGTAAAAGAAGGGGCGGATTACTTCTTAAGGATTTATATAGATAAGGAAGGTGGCATTACAATTGATGATTGTACAGCTGCTAACCGAGTGATTGAACCTGTACTTGATGAGAAGGATCCTATTGGTCCACCATATATTCTTGAGGTTAGTTCACCAGGAATTGACCGTGTATTAAAAAAAGATAAAGATTTTATTAAATATGCTGGACATATTGTGGATGTTAAATTGTATCAAGCAATTAATAAGCAGAAGAAAATTCAGGCAGAATTAGTGGAAAAAGTTGATGGCGTAGTAGTTTTGAAGGATGAGAGTGAAAATATAATTAAGATAGAACAAACCAATATCGTTAGCATACGTTTGGCTGTTTTATTTTAACTAAGAAAGGAGTATATAATGAATCAAGATTTTATAACAGCTATAGACCAAATTGTGGAGACTAAAGGCATTAATAAAGAAAAACTGTTTGAAGCAATTCAGCAGTCAATTGAAGCCGCATGTAAAAAGCATTTTGGGTCTGTAGGAGCAAGTAAACAAATTATTAAGGTTGATATTAATGAAAAAACTGGTATAGTAAAAGTATATTCTACTAAAACTGTAGTTGATGATTTAGAGCTAGATAATGATATAGTAGAAATAACTTTAACAGATGCTAAATTGATTAGTCCTCTAGTGAGTGTAGGGGATATGGTAGATGTGGAGATTACACCAAAAAACTTTGGGCGAATTGCTGCTAAAAATGCTAAAAATGTAGTTATTCAAAAAATTAAAGAAGCCGAACGTCAAATGGTGTACGACCAGTATATCGTTAAACTTAATGATGTTGTTAAAGGGAAAGTTTTACGCCGCGATAAAAATGGATATATTGTTAAACTTGATTTTGCAGAAGCCTCTCTACCTTCGTCCGAAGCTATCCCTAATGAAGAATTTGACCAAAGTGAACAAAACGAAGAACTCAAATCTTTTTATTTAGTTAATGTAAAAGACTTTAATAAAAATGAACAGCGAGATAATAAATCTAAGTGGGAAGCTCAAGTAATTGTGTCTAGAACTCATCCTGATTTAGTGAAAAAGTTGTTTGAACAAGAAGTAGTAGAAATTCGTGATGGTACGGTGGAAATTAAAAGCATATCTCGAGAAGCTGGTTCACGTACAAAAATTGCAGTTCATTCAATTAATCCTGCTGTTGATGCTGTAGGAGCTTGTGTTGGTGAACGTGGTAATAGAATAAATATTGTAGTTAATGAATTAAATGGGGAAAAGATTGATGTAGTAAAGTGGAGCGAAGATCCAAAAACTTTTATTGAAGAGGCATTAAGCCCGGCTAAAGTTTTACATGTGGAGCTTGATGAGAATACAACTGATAAAGGAATGGAAAGAAACGCAAAGGTTATTGTTCCTGATAATATTCTTACTTTAGCTATTGGTAAAGGCGGCCAAAATGTAAGACTTGCTGCAAAGTTAACGGGTTGGAAAATTGATATAAAAAGCCAAACTGCTGCAGGGTATGTTATACCTGAGATTGTAGAGGAAGTTAAAAAAGAAGAACTTGACAAACCAGAAATTGAAAAAGAAGAAATTGGGAAACCAGAAATTGTGGGAAAAGAAGTACTTGAAGAAAGTATTGGAAACTTTAGAACATTATCTTCATTAGGTAATGAGGCGTTGTCAACAAATTTAAGTGAAAAACTTAGTAAAGATGATGAGCTTGAAGACGATTTAGTAGAAGATGATTTACTAGAAGATGATTTAGTAGAAGATGATGACTTTGAAGACGATTTACTAGATGATGATGACTTTGAAGATGATGAGCTTGAAGATGATTTACTAGATGATGATGACTTTGAAGATGATTTACTAGAAGATGATTTACTAGATGATGATGACTTTGAAGATGATTTACTAGAAGATGATGAGCTAGAAGACGATAAACTAGATGATGATGACTTTGAAGATGATGACTTAGACTTATATGATATGGAAGTAGACGACTTTGATTTAGATAAAATAGAAGATATAGATATGTATGAGCTAGAAAGATTAGCTGATGAAGCTATGGCGGATATAGATAGCCTAGAGGTTGATGATTTTGACATCTACCATGAGCTATATGATGAGGATTTGTAATACGTGTTACGTAGATGCACAGGTTGTGGCCAGATGAAAGATAAGCAAGAGTTAATAAGAGTAGTTCGTAGTAATATGGGTACTGTGAGTATTGATTTTACTGGGAAAAGTCCTGGAAGAGGCGCATATATATGCAATAACTTAGACTGTTTACAAAGAGCAATAAAAACTAGGGGATTAGAGCGTTCGTTTAAAACTGCTGTCCCCAAATGTATTTATGAAGAGTTATTAAGGCAAGGTAGTGTTTAAAAATAAGAAATTAAGCCAACAATATTTAAAGAAAGAACTGATAAATAAAATGAGTGAAAAAAAAGTATATCAGATACTAAGTTTGTGTCAAAAAGGGTATAATTTAGTATCAGGAGAATTTGCTGTAAAACAGGCAGTACTTAATAAAGAAGTATTTTTAGTGATTGTTGCAAATGAGGCTTCAAGTAATACTCAAAAATTATTTAATGATAAGTGTCGTTACAGAAACATTCCATGTATTAAATGGGGAAGTAGTGAAGATATAGGGCGAAGTTTAGGGAAGGAACATCGTGTAGTTGTAGGAATTACAAATGAAAAATTAGCAAACAAGATAATGCAAATGATTTAGGACTTATTAAGAAAGGGTTGGATATATGGTAGAAAATAATGATATTAAATTTATAGAAATTCCATCTACTGTTACAATTAAAGTGTTAGCGGATAAACTGGATATTTCAGCTACAGATATTATTAAGCTGATGATGAAGCAGGGCAAGTTAATGACTATGAATCAGGAAATTGACTTTGAGACTGCTAGTAAAATTGGTGAGGAATTTGAAGCAATAGTAGAGTTAGAAGATGAGCGAGATTTATTAGAAGAAATCTTTGGACATGAAGAAGATGAGTCTAAAATGGTAGAAAGGCCACCGGTTGTAGTTGTAATGGGTCACGTTGACCATGGTAAAACATCTCTTTTAGATGCAATCCGTTCAACTAATGTAACTACAGAAGAAGCGGGTGGTATTACGCAGCACATTGGGGCATCTGCAGTAACTCTTAATGGTAAGAAAATAACGTTTTTAGATACACCAGGCCATGAAGCTTTCACTGCTATGCGTATGAGAGGTGCACAGGTAACAGATATTGCTATTTTAGTTGTAGCAGCGGATGATGGGGTTATGCCTCAAACAGTCGAGGCAATTAACCATGCTAAAGCTGCAAATGTACAAATTATTGTGGCAGTAAACAAAATTGATAAGGCTGGGGCAAATCCAGACCGAGTTAAACAAGAGTTAGCTGAGTATGGTTTGCTTGTTGAAGATTGGGGTGGTGATACTATTTGTGTTCATGTATCAGCACTGAAAAATGAAGGTATTGACAATTTACTAGAAATGATTTTATTAGTTGCGGAGATACAAGATTTTAAAGCTAATCCAAATGGCAAAGCACGTGGGACAGTTATTGAGGCTCAGTTAGATAAGGGACGTGGCCCAGTAGCTACTGTACTTGTACAAAGTGGTACATTAAAGATAGGCGACCCTATTGTAGTAGGTTCATCTTTTGGGCGTATTCGTGCAATGATTGACCATAAAGGGAAGCAATTAAAAAAGGCTCTACCTTCAACTCCAGTGGAAGTGCTAGGTCTTTCAGATGTACCTATTGGTGGAGATATGTTTTATATTGCAAACAACGATAGGCAAGCAAGACAAGTTGCAGAAAAAGTTAAAGCGCAAGGTCGCGAGCGTATGATGGTTAATACACCACAAAAAGTTTCTTTAGATGATTTATATAGCCAAATACAAGAAGGCCAAGTTAAAGAATTAAATATTATTATAAAAGCCGACGTACAAGGTTCAGTTGAGGCAGTAAAATCTAGTTTAGAAAAATTATCAACAGAAGAAGTTAGAATTCGTACACTTCATGGTGGAGTGGGTGCTATTACTGAATCTGACGTAATTTTAGCCTCAGCTTCAGGAGCGATTATAATCGGATTTAACGTTAGACCAGATGCTAGTACAGTTGCAATTGCTTCAAATGAGCAGGTCGATATTAGATTATATCGCATAATATATAAGGCAATCGAAGATATTGAAGCTGCTATGAAAGGTATGTTAGACCCTGAATATATAGAAAAAGTAACTGGGCATATTGAAATAAGGCAAATATTTAAAGTGTCAGGTGTAGGTACTATTGGTGGAGCATATGTTAAAGATGGTAAAGTGACTCGTAATGCAGGTGTGCGTATTGTAAGGGATGGTATAGTTGTATTTGAGGGCAAACTGGCTTCTTTAAAAAGATTTAAGGATGATGTAAAGGAAGTAGCAGCAGGGTACGAATGTGGTGTTATGATGGAAAAATACAACGATATTAAAGAAGGCGATATTGTGGAAGCTTTCATTATGGAAGAAATTAAAAGGTAAGTAATAGCGGTGATATGTATACCATATGCATTATACGGTAATAATTATCTAATGCAGGATAAACGCATTTTTGGGGCATTAATTGATATAGATAAGGGAGTGCATAATATGGCAAATCAGCGAATAATGAGAGTAAATGAAGAAATAAAACGTGAAATCGCAGAGTTAGTTAGAGAAGAAATCAAAGACCCACGAGTTAATGGTACGATGGTTAGTGTAACTGCTGTTGAAACTACTTCGGATTTAAAATCAGCTAAAATATTTATTAGTGTGTTACAAGAGGATAAACAATCGGAAGTTATTGAAGCGTTGCAAGCGGCTAGCAAATTTATTCGTAAAGAGGTTGCAAAACGACTTAATCTTAGAAATACACCTGAGTTAACATTTAAAGCAGATGATTCTATTGCTTATGGAATGAAAATGTCTCAGGTGATTCATGAAGTAATGAGTGGTAATTAAATTATGAACTTAGCGCTAACAGACGAAGAATTTAAAACATTAATTGACTTAGTATATGTGGGAAACTTTGTGATAAATGGTATGCGTGATAGCCAGGACAAAATAAAGTCTCCATTTGCATTAGAGCAAAAAATATTTTCGCTTGCGAACTCAGAAGTAGCCAAGTATGATAAAGAATTTAACGAATATATGCCGACTGCACAATATGAGGCATCAAAAGTTGGTGAATGGATAGATGCTTATGATGATAGAGTATTTTTTGAAGAGCTAGTTGTAAGATTGGCTAGAAGAGATGCTTTAAATAAATTAGGTGATGAAGATCCGGAAATGACACAAACTAAACTTGATGAAACACAACTGCAGTTTGAAGAAATTTATGATGAAGAATTAGAATATCATGGTTTAACTAGATTTAAAATTGTTCCAATAGAGCCAGCTCATTAGTAGCTGGCTTTTTAGTTGAAAATTTTTATATTATCTGAGATAATATAAAAGATGGTTAAATAATTGAGGAGGAATTTTAAATATGAATATATTAATACTAAATGGTAGTCCTAAAGGAAAAAACAGTGTAACGTTACAAACAGCACGTTATTTAGAAAAAAGGTTCCCTGAGCATACTTATCACGTGTTAGACGTAGCTAGACAAATTAAGAAGTACGAAAAAGATTTTACTGAAGCGTTTAATAGTTTACTAGCTGCACAGTTAATTATATTTACATACCCTGTGTACACTTGTCTAGTACCATATCAGCTTCATAGATTTATTGAGCTTATTAAAGAAAGTGATATTTCATTTAAGGGTAAAGTTGCTACACAAATAACTACTTCTAAGCATTTTTATGATATGACTGCCCATAGGTTTGTTGAAGAAAACTGCAATGATTTAGGTTTAAATTTCATTAGAGGGCTATCGGCTGATATGGATGATTTACAGACGACTAAGGGTCAAGAGGAAGCGGATTGTTTTTTTGAAAAAGTTATGTTTGATATTCATAATAAAATCTATGAGCCATTAAAAATAGTACCGAAAAAAATAGGTGCTAATTATAAGGCACATTTATACCCACACTTAAAGAAACAAAATGCAAATATTGTTCTTGTGACTAATATAGCAGAAAATGATTCTAACTTAAGAAATATGATTGATGAAGTTAAGAATATTTCTCCGTTTACAATAAATGAAATTAATATAAGAGAATACCCATTTAAAGGAGGTTGTTTGGGCTGCTTTAGTTGTACTATTACTGAGAAGTGTATTTATAAAGATGGATTTGATGAATACTTAAGGACTGATATTCAAAGTGCAGATGCAATACTGTATGCATTTACAATAGAAAATCATTACACCCACTCAAGTTTTAAGTGTTATGAGGACCGTCAATTTTGTAATGGGCATAGAGTTGTAACTCATGGAAAGGTAACAGGATATATAATTAGTGGTAATTACAAAAATGAACATAACGTACAAACAATAGTTGAGGGGCGTACTGAAGTATCTGGAATGTATCTATGTGGTATAGCTACGGATGAGGGGGATACTGAACGTAACCTTAAAAACTTCGTTAATTCTCTTACTTACTGTATGGAGCATCCAATGAGTCGGCCACAAAATTTCTATGGGGTAGGTGGCGCTAAAATTTTTAGAGATTTAGTATATCTGATGCAAGGGCTGATGCAAGCTGATCATAAATTTTATAAAAAGTCAGGGGCATATGATTTCCCTCATAATAAAAAAGCTATGATGATAGGAATGAAAGCGTTAGGATTTATGATGCGGTTTGATGTAGTACAAAAAGAACTTAAAGTAAAAATGAATGAATATATATTGATGCCATATACAAAAGTCATAGACAATACTAAACCGAAAAAATAGGGCTAGAAATAGCTCTTTTTTTATGAGTTAATTAAATAGACGGAACTATTTAACGGTAAACTTCGTCAAATATAAGTGAGGAGGGAGTACAATGAATGAAGCTAAGCTTATAAAGAGGGTAAAAAAAGGTGATGTTAAAGCTTTTGAGGAACTTATACAGCAGTATGAGCCTATTATATATAATACTTGCATGAAAATATTAAAAAATGAACATGAGGCTTATGATGCTGCTCAAGAGGTGTGTATTAAGGTGTGGAAACAAATTGATAGATTTGAGGGAAATTCTAAGTTTAGTACATGGGTGTATAGGGTTACCACTAATCAATGTTTAGATATTTTAAGAAAACATAAGTCGCAAAAAGTAGTATCTATTGAGATGGGAAATAATGATGAGGGGGATTGGAGTTTAGATGTTGAAGATACTACGCAAGATATTTTAAAACATATAGAAAATAATGAAATGGTAGATGCACTTAAACTTGCGTTAAGTGAACTTAAAGAGGAACATAGGCAGGTTATACTTTTAAGAGACGTAGAGGATTATAGTTATGAAGAAATTAGCCAAAAACTTTCTATATCACTTGGTACAGTGAAGTCGAGATTATCACGTGGTAGGCAAAATTTAAGGAATATTTTGTTACAAGATAAGGAACCTTTTAACAGTTTTTGGAGTCAAAATAGTAAGGAGGGGATTCTATGAGGTGTGATTATGACAAGTTATCTTTATATGTTGATGATGAGTTAGACGAAGCTGGCATAGATGAATTGGAAGAGCATCTGAAGGAATGCGAAGATTGTAAAAACGATTTAGAGATTTTAATGCAATTAAAAAATGAATTAGAACAATTGAAAGAATATGAATTACCTGAACATTTTCATGAAGACTTAATGAATAATATTAAGCCTAAAAAATCGTGGTATAAATATTATGTTGGACTTGCTGCAAGTATGCTAATTGTAGTTGTTTCTTTTACTTTAGCTGCAGATGAGATAGACTCGGTTCCAGAGCCTATGTCTATTGATATGATGGGGGCTAGGCAAGTCCAAATGCCAGTTACTGCTATAATTTGGGAGTTAGATGCGGCTGATAAAGGGGTTGTAGAAGATTTAAAACTATTTATTGATAATAATAAATTACTAGTAACTTACTTTGAAAGCGACGGACAAATTCAATTATTTAGTCAAAACGAGAATGATTATATAAGTATGTATGACTATATCTATGCAACAGATGATTTTATTTCAATATCAAGACCAGCTGATTTACCTATTATATCAGAAGTCGTTATAAATTATCCATTAACTGACTAATAGCTAAGCTTACAATAGTTTGGCTATTTTTTTTGTTTAGCTATAGTCAGCTACTTCAAATTTTTATAACACTGCTTCAGTTACATCTACTTCCATATATGATGTTCTATCTATGTTAAGTATCAGTTTATACTTCTGTTTTTCATATATTATAAGCATAGAATAAATACGACATCTTTTAATTTTTGGAAGTGGTACTTTGTAATGTCTATTGTTGTTATCTACAATATGAAGAGTATACTTATTTGCTATATCCAAAATATCATAAGCGCTTATAGTTGTATACGGTAATTTTAACGTAATATCAGGTAAATTTTCTGGTTTAGATTTTTTAGGTTTTTCTGGTTTACTCTTTTCTTTAGGAGCATCAGATTCTTCGGCTGATTTTTCAGCTGATTCTTCAGTGGATTCAGCAGGTTTTTCTTTAATTTTTTTAGGTTTACTAGGAGCTTGAGACTTTAAAGTAACAGATTGAATTGTATTTGAAAAGTTTCCAAATCTTACAGCGCATGTATTAGGCTCAAATTCAATAGCTTTATCTTCAACTAAAGTACACTTATACTTTTCGCATTCCTTAGTACTTGGACAAATAACAAGAATATAGCTGCCATGAGGTCTAATGTTTATTTTTTTTGTACATAAAATTATTGGCTCTGGCTCCGGTTCTTCATTCTCTTCTTCTTTTCGTTTAAAGAAGTATTTTTTTTGCTTAGGCTCTTCTTTTGGGTCAACTTCTGGCTCTGGTGGAGGTGTTGCATCTATTATGTTAATCATATGGTATCCTTGAGCAATTTTTCTATACGGTACAAAGTCAGTTGGGTAAAGCTCCTTAGTAATTCTCTTTTCATCACTATATATTGCAATAGGTACAGTTGTTAAGTTAAGGTAAGAAATATGAGAGAACATAAAATACCTCCATACAATGGTATTAATATATTATATTGCAATCGCTTGTACTAAATCAACTTAAAAAATGGAAAAAAATGTAATTATTATATGCCACTACGTTGATATTTATTCTAAAACTTGCTATAGTAAATTAGAAAGAGGTGGTTTTTTGGATGTAATAGTTATGGGAGCAGGCCCTGCGGGTTTATTTGCTGCACAAAAAATAGCAAGTGCGGGGCTTCAAGTGTTACTTATTGAAAAGAATAATGAAGTGGGGAAAAAATTGTTAGTGTCAGGAAGTGGACAATGTAATTTTACTCATGCGGGAAATATAGAAGATTTTTTTGATAAATATGGAGATAAACAAAAGACTGTTAAACATGCTTTAAAATCTTTTGATAATAAAGGTACTACTAATTTTTTTAAACGCTTAGGAGTTGATTATGAGATTACCGAAGGAGGAAAAATTTTTCCTAAAAGTAGAAAAAGCTCCAGTATATTAGGTGCACTAGTAAATATCAATAAATTAAATGGAACAGTTATAAAATCTAATACAAATATAAAAAGTATTATTGAATACGATAATATGTATAATCTTATGGATGATAAAGGGAATAGTTATTGTTGTAACAATTTAATTATAGCAACTGGAGGATGTTCATATCCTCAATTAGGAGCTAATTCTTCAGGGCATAAAATTGCTAAGCAATTTGGTCATAGCATTGTGGAACCTAAAGCGGCATTAACTAATGTTCTTACACAAGAAACGATATACCAAGAATTAAGTGGTGTTTCGTTTGAGAATGTTAGCCTAACAATTTTGCGTGGGGATAAAAAGATTAAAGATAAAAAAGGAGATTTACTATTTACACATAAAGGGGTTTCAGGGCCTGTAATATTAAATTCTACAAGATGGATACAAGATAAAGATAGGCTTGTATTTAACTTAGTTAATATGTCGTATGAAGAATTAGATGCGAAATTTGAAAAAGATTTCCAAAATAAAATACAACTTTTATCTTATTTTAAAAAACTCGAACTTCCTAAAAGCTTTTGTAATATCATGTTAGAGCATATAGGATTAGACGTGCATATGAACTGCGCAAATATTAATAAACATCAACGTAAGAAATTAGTTAAGTATTTAACTAGCCTAACTTTAACAGTAGAAAGTGTAGGCCCTTTAGCGACTGCAATGGTGACAGCTGGAGGAGTTAATACAAAGGAAATTAATCCTACGACATTTGAAAGTAGAAAGCAAAAAAATTTATATTTTATTGGAGAAGTGGTAGATGTTGATGGCGATACAGGTGGTTACAATATTCAGATTGCATTTTCTATGGCCTATGTGTGTGCAACTCATATCATAAGTAAGCGTTGACAAACTTACTTGCAAGTGATATTCTCTTTTTACTTATACGCTACTTGTATAGATTGAGTTTTAGAAGGGAATAATAAAAAGAATTGTAATAACTACAACAGTAATTTTAACACTGTAAGAGCGTTTTGCTAGTAGGTTTAAAAGGAGAGAATTATGAAAAAGATATATTTAGACCATGCAGCAACTACTCCTATCAAAAAAGCAGTAGTTGATGCAATGTTACCTTATTTAACAGAAAATTTTGGTAATCCGTCAAGTGTGTACCAAATGGCACAGGTGAATAAAAAGGCTGTTGATGAAGCGCGTGAACAAGTTGCTGCAGCAATAGGAGCGAAAGCTCAAGAGATATTTTTTACAAGTGGTGGGACTGAAGCGGACAATTGGGCTATTAAAGGAATTGTTGAGGCTAGAAAGAGTAAAGGTAATCATATAATTACTTCAAAAGTGGAACACCATGCAGTGCTTCACACTTGTGAATATTTGGAGAAAAATGGCTATGAAGTCACTTATCTGGATGTAGATGAGTATGGAAGTATTAGAATTGATGATTTAAAAAAGGCAATTAAAGATACTACTATCTTAATAACTATTATGTATGCAAATAATGAAATAGGGACAATTATGCCAATTAAAGAAATCGGTGAAGTGGCAAAAGCTCACAATATTCCATTTCATACTGATGCAGTACAGGCGATTGGCCAAGTGAAAATCGATGTTAATGATGAAAATATAGATGCACTTTCGATAACTGCGCATAAGTTTAATGGTCCTAAGGGTGTTGGAGCATTATATATAAGGCGTGGGGTTAAAGTGTCACAATTTATGCATGGAGGGGCGCAAGAAAGAGGCCGTAGAGGCGGTACTGAAAATGTTGCTAGTATAGTCGGAATGGGTGTTGCGATTGAACTAGCATATAAAGATTTCGATAATAAAATTAGGCAGTATACGCAACTAAGAGATATGTTAATTAACGGAATATTAGAAACTATTCCTTATTCAAGACTTAATGGGCATTTAACTAATAGATTACCTAACAATGTTAATATAGGCTTTGAGTTTGTGGAAGGTGAATCGTTACTGCTTTTACTGGATATGCAAGGTATATGCGCTTCTAGTGGCTCCGCGTGTACTTCTGGTTCTCTTGACCCATCCCATGTTCTACTAGCAATTGGACTACCTCATGAAAAGGCGCATGGTTCGGTTAGATTTACGTTAGGCGCAGGTATAAGTGATGCTGATATTAATACTGTATTAGAAACTTTACCAGCTATAGTTAAGAGAATGAGGGATATGTCTCCATTGTATGAAGAATTTTTAGCAAAACAATAAGTACGTAGAGAGGTGAAACTAATGTATAGTGAAAAAGTAATGGATCATTTTATGAATCCTAGAAATGTAGGAGAAATCCCAGATGCAAGTGGAGTAGGAACTGTAGGAAATGCAAAATGCGGTGATATAATGAAAGTTTACTTGCAGATTGAAGATGGGATAATTAAAGATGCAAAATTTAAGACGTTTGGTTGTGGTGCAGCAGTAGCTACAAGTTCTATGGCAACTGAATTAGTAATTGGTAAAACTATAAAAGAAGCTTTGTTGATTACTAATAAATCAGTTATGGAAGCATTAGATGGGCTTCCTCCTGTTAAAGTACATTGCTCGCTTCTTGCCGAAGAATCGTTACAAGCGGCGTTATGGGATTATGCAAAGAAAAACAATATAGTAATAGAGGGCTTGCAAGAACCTAAAGAGGACATTGATGATGATCACCATCATAATCTTAATGATGATGAGGATGAAAGCGAGTTATTAAATGCATAAGCAGAAAGTTGTAGTAGGTATGTCGGGCGGAGTTGATAGCTCCGTTGCGGCATATTTGTTGCAGCAACAAGGTTATGAAGTTATAGGAATGACTATGCAAATTTGGGATAAGGATACGTCTGAGGATAGAGAAGATTCATGTTGTGGTCTTAGCGCCATTGATGATGCAAGGCGTGTATGTCAAATGCTAGATATACCTCACTATGTAATGAACTTTAGAAATGATTTTAAGCGTGATGTAGTAGATTATTTTATTAATGAATATAAAAAAGGCAGAACTCCTAATCCTTGTATTGCTTGTAATAGATACGTAAAATGGGAGTCTATGCTAAATAAAGCGCTACAAATTGGGGCTGACTTTATTGCAACTGGACATTATGCAAATATATTAAAAAATCCTGAGACAGGACGTTATCAACTTGTGCAATCTAAAGCTTTAGCTAAAGACCAAACATATGCTCTTTACAATTTAACTCAGCATCAATTAAAACATACTCTTATGCCACTTGGCGAATATGATAAAGAAGAAGTGCGTAAGATTGCAACTGAAATAGGATTACTAGTAGCAAACAAACCTGATAGCCAAGAAATATGTTTTGTTCCAGACAATAATTATGCAAAATATATTGAAGAGACTACAGGAACAAAAAGTGAAGCTGGAAATTTCATTAATAAAAATGGTGAAGTTTTAGGCAAGCATAAAGGAATAATAAATTATACAATTGGTCAACGTAAAGGGCTTGGTGTAGCATTAGGTAAGCCTGTTTTTGTATCTAATATAAACGTTACAGATAACACTATTACTTTAGGAGATAATCAAGATTTATTTACAAATGTGGTTTATGCATCTAATTTAAACTTTATGCCATTTGATAGATTAGAGAGCAAAATGAATATTTCTGCAAAAATAAGATATAGTCATTCGCCTTCAAATTGCAGTATAGAAATGATTGATAAAGATAAAATAAAGTGTACGTTTACAACGGCACAAAGAGCAGTGACACCTGGACAGGCTATTGTATTTTATGATACAGATAAAGTTATAGGTGGGGGTACTATAGAGTTAATATAAAAAAATTTTTGTTTATTTAATAAATTTGAATAAAAAATGGATAAAGTATTAACAATTGGGATAAAATAGTATTGAGTTATACTTCGTGAAAAAAATATTAAGAAATCTTAAATATATGCTTGATTATTTTTTTATATACAAGTATAATTAAAAAGTAAGACAGGTATCAATTCACCATTTGGTGATTGAATATAACACATTTATTTTAAGGAGGACTTTTTCAATGGCAGTAAAAGTAGCGATTAATGGTTTTGGACGTATTGGACGTCTTGCATTTAGACAAATGTTTGGAGCAGAAGGGTATGAGGTTGTAGCAATCAACGACTTAACTAACCCAAAAATGTTAGCTCATTTATTAAAATATGACTCAGCACAAGGAAAATATGCTCTTGCTGATAAAGTATCATCTACAGAGGATACAATCATCGTGGATGGTAAAGAAATTAAAATTTATGCTGAAAGAGATGCTAAAAACCTTCCTTGGGGAGACATCGGTGTTGATGTAGTTCTTGAGTGTACTGGATTCTATGTAACTAAAGCTAAATCTCAAGCACACATTGACGCAGGAGCTAAAAAAGTTATTATCTCAGCTCCAGCAGGAAATGACCTTCCTACAGTTGTATTTGGTGTAAATGAAGACATCTTAACGCCTCAAGATACTATTATCTCGGCTGCATCTTGTACTACAAACTGTTTAGCACCAATGGCGCAAGCATTAAATAATTTAGCAGGTATCGAAAAAGGATTTATGACTACTATTCATGCGTACACAGGTGATCAAATGACTCTTGATGGACCTCACGCTAAAGGTGATTTAAGAAGAGCACGTGCGGCAGCGAATAATATCGTTCCTAACTCAACTGGAGCTGCAAAAGCAATCGGTCTTGTTATTCCAGATTTAAATGGAAAATTAGACGGAGCGGCTCAACGTGTGCCAGTTTTAACAGGTTCTCTTACAGAGCTAGTTGCTGTAGTTACTAAATCTGTTACAGCTGCAGATATTAATGCTGCAATGAAAGCTGCGGCTAACGATTCTTTCGGTTACACTGAAGAAGAATTAGTATCAGCTGACATTATCGGAAGCACTCATGGTTCTTTATTTGATGCTACTCAAACTAAAGTACAAGAACTTGATTGTGGCAAATCACTAGTTAAAGTAGTTTCTTGGTATGACAATGAAAACTCTTATACTAGTAATATGGTAAGAACTATTAAATATTTTGCTGAACTAGGCAAGTAATCAACACCTATAAAAGGGGGTTCAGTCTTTCGGCTGTACCCTCTTTATTAATAACTAATTATTTTTGAAGGAGTTAATATTAAATGTTAAACAAAAAAACTATCGACCAATTATCAGACCTTAAAGGTAAAAAAGTATTAGTTCGTTGCGATTTTAACGTTCCATTAAAAGATGGGGTAATCCAAAACGAAAACCGTATTATCGGTGCATTACCAACTATTAAAAAACTTATGGAACAAGGCGCTAAAGTAATTTTATGTTCTCACCTTGGTAAACCAAAAGGCGAAGCTAAACCAGAGTTCTCTTTAGAGCCAGTAGCAAAAAGTCTTTCTAAACATTTAGGAGTAGACGTTAAGTTTGCTGATGATGATACAGTAACAAGTGCTACTACACAAGAATTAGCAAACAATCTAGCAGATGGCGAAGTTATGTTGCTTCAAAACACTAGATATAGAATTGAAGAAACTAAATATGGTAAAGATGATGCGGCAACTGAGTATGCTAAAGAACTTGCAAACCTTTGCGACTGCCAAGTATTTGTAAACGATGCGTTTGGAACTGCACACCGTGCACACTGCTCAAATGTAGGCGTAGCTAAATGTTGTGATGAAAACGTTGTAGGGTACTTGATGGAAAAAGAAATTAAATTCTTAGGTGAGTCAGTAGAAAAACCACAAAGACCTTTCGTTGCGATTTTAGGCGGAGCTAAAGTATCTGATAAAATTGGTGTTATCAATAACTTACTTGAAAAAGTTGACACTTTAATTATAGGTGGAGGTATGGCTTATACTTTCCTTAAAGCACAAGGAGAAGAAGTTGGTAATTCTCTTCTTGAAGAAGATAAAATTGAATATTCTAAAGAAATGATTGATAAAGCTAAAGCTAAAGGTGTGAAATTACTTTTACCAGTGGACCACGTAATTGGCAAAACTTTCTCAAATGACACTGAATTTAAAACTGTTGAGACTATTGAACCAGGATGGTCAGGGTTTGATATTGGGCCTGAATCAATTAAGTTATTTAATGATGCATTAGCTGGGGCTAAAACAGTAGTATGGAACGGTCCTATGGGTGTATTTGAGTTCGACAACTTTGCAACAGGAACATTAGAAGTTGGTAAAGCGGTTGCAGATTTACCAGGGGCTATTACTATCGTAGGTGGTGGAGACTCTGTAAGTGCTGTTAAACGTCTTGGAATTGCTGATAAGATGACGCACATTTCAACAGGTGGTGGAGCAAGTCTTGAGTTCTTAGAAGGTAAAGAACTTCCTGGAGTAGCTGCTGCTGATAATAAATAGTCTAATATGTGCCCAACTATATCTAAGAAAAACCGTTTAGTATAGTTGGGTTTTTAGAGGATAATAATAAATTAGGAGGATTTTAATATGCGTAAAAAAATTATCGCTGGTAACTGGAAAATGAATAAAACACCTCAAGAAGCGGTGGAATTAGTAAACTCATTAAAAGATTTAATTAATACTGATAAAGTAGAAGTAGTTTTATGTCCATCTGCTGTATGTTTAGATGCAGTGGTTAAAGCAACTGAGGGTACACACATTGGAGTAGGAGCGCAAAATATGCACTTTGAAGAAAATGGTGCTTATACAGGCGAAACTGCACCTGGTATGCTTAAAGCTATTGGTGTTGACTATGTAATTATTGGTCACTCTGAAAGAAGACAATACTTCGCAGAAACTGATGAAACTGTAAATAAAAAAGTTTTAAAAGCTTTAGAGCATGACTTAGTTCCTATTGTATGCGTGGGCGAAAGCTTAACTGAGCGCGAACAAGGTGTTACTGTGGATTTAGTAAGACTTCAAACTAAAATTGCCTTACAAGGGGTAAATGAAGCAGACGCTAAAAAAGTGGTTATTGCATATGAGCCTATTTGGGCTATTGGAACAGGTAAAACAGCAACATCTGCTCAAGCTGAAGAAGTTTGTAAAGCTATTAGAGACGTTATAGGAGAAATTTATTCTGCTGCTGTAGCAGATGAAATTAGAATTCAATATGGCGGTTCTGTAAATGGGGCAAATGCTAACGAACTATTTAATATGGGTAACATTGATGGTGGTTTAGTAGGCGGAGCTAGTTTAAAACCAGAATTTAAAGATATTATTAACTATTAAGAATAAGAAAAGGAAATTGAGATGCAAAAAAAATTTACAACATTATTATTAATTTTAGATGGATTTGGTATAAGTGAAAAAGAGGAAGCTAACGCAGTAAAGCTTGCTAATAAGCCATATATAGATAGATTGATGGAAAAATATCCAACTGTAGAAGCAGCGGCTAGTGGTATGGCAGTTGGTCTACCAGAGGGACAAATGGGAAATTCTGAAGTTGGTCACTTAAATATAGGTGCTGGGCGAGTAGTTTATCAAGAGCTTACTCGTATAACAAAAGACATTAATGAAGGTGCTATATTAAAAAATGATGTACTAGTAGGTGCAATGGAAAATGCAAAAGCTAACAATTCTGCATTACACTTAATGGGCCTATTGTCTGACGGTGGAGTGCATAGCCATAAAAACCATTTGTATGGATTAATTGAGATGGCAAAAAAATCAGGCGTAGAAAAAGTTTATGTGCATGCATTTATGGATGGGCGTGATACTCCTCCATCGTCTGGTAAAGCATTTGTTAAAGAGCTACAAGCTAAAATGGATGAAATTGGCGTAGGCGAAATCGCATCTTTATCAGGTAGATACTATGCTATGGACCGAGATAATAGATGGGAAAGAGTTGAAATTGCTTATAATGCGCTTTGTAAAGGTGAAGGTGAAGAGGCTACAGATGCGGTTGCTGCTATGACAGAGTCTTATAAAAAAGATATTCTAGATGAATTCATAATGCCAACTGTTATTACTAAAGATGGCAAAGCTATTGGTCAAATTAAAGAAGGAGATTCTGTAATATTCTTTAATTTTAGACCAGATAGAGCTAGAGAAATAACTCGCGCGATTGTAGAAGAGGACTTTAAAGGATTTGAAAGAGACTTTTTCAAAACTTATTTTGTAGCGTTTACTCAATATGATGTAACTATTCATAATAAAGAAGTAGCATTCGCTCCTCAAACGTTACATCAAACATTTGGAGAATATTTGGCGGAGCTTGGCAAAACTCAACTTAGAATTGCGGAGACTGAAAAATACGCTCATGTTACTTTCTTCTTTAATGGTGGAGTTGAACAACCTTATAAAAATGAGGACCGTATATTAGTACCATCTCCAAAAGTAGCAACATACGATTTGCAGCCAGAAATGAGTGTATTTGAAGTGGCTGATAAGCTAGAAGAGGCAATTCGTTCAAGAAAGTACGATGTAATTATTTCAAACTTTGCAAACCCTGATATGGTGGGTCATACGGGTGATTTAAAAGCTGCTATAGCGGCAGTTGAAGCTGTGGATAAAGCTGTTGCGCAAGTAATAACAGCTATTGAAGACACTGATGCACAAGCTATAATTACAGCTGATCATGGTAATGCTGACCAAATGGTTGATTACAGTAATGGCGGGCCTTTCACTGCACATACAATCAACCCAGTTCCAGTTATTTTAGTTAACACTCATAAGGGAAGTAGCTTAAAAGAAGGCGGTAAGTTAGCAGACCTTGCTCCTACTTTGCTAGATATGATGAATGTAGCAGTGCCTGAGGAAATGTCAGGTGAGTCTTTATTAATTCACTAAAATCATAGATAAATGGTAGGCTAGATATAGCTATTTTACCTAAACTTGTTAATTGTCAAATATTATATGTAAAAAATAGCTATATCTTTTAGAGATATGGCTATTTTTCTGGTATAATTTATGAAAATGAGGGAAAGCTATAAATGTAAGTATTATTTAAATTTCGAAAGGAGTTTCACATGAAAGGTTATTTAGAAATTGTTGATGTATTTGCAAGAGAGGTGATTGACTCAAGAGCCAATCCAACGATAGAAGTAGAAGTAGTTGTTCAAGGCAAAGGTGACAATGACTTTGTAGCTAGAGCAATCGTACCATCTGGGGCTTCAACTGGAGAGCTTGAGGCTATTGAACTTAGAGATGGAGATAGCAAACGTTATCTTGGAAAAGGCGTATTAAAAGCTGTTGAAAACGTAAATGAAATTATCGCAGAACAAATTGTTGGAATGAACGCACTAGACCAAGTGGCAGTTGACCAAGCTCTTATTGATTTAGATGGAACACCAAATAAATCAAAACTTGGAGCAAATGCAATTCTAGGTGTATCTATGGCAGTTGCAAAAGCTGCAGCTGAAGCATTAAGCATGCCTCTATACCAATATCTAGGTGGATTTAACGCGAAAGCTCTACCAGTTCCTATGATGAACATTTTAAATGGTGGAGAACATGCTGATAACACTGTAGATTTACAAGAATTTATGGTTATGCCAGTTGGTGCAGAATCGTTTAGAGAAGCTTTAAGAATGTGTGCTGAAGTATATCACACATTAAAGAAAGTTTTAAATTCAAGAGGTCTTGCAACTGGTGTAGGTGATGAAGGTGGTTTTGCACCAGACCTTGCAACTGCTGAAGATGTTCTTGAACTTATTGTACAAGCTATTACTGAAGCTGGCTACAAACCAGGCGAGCAAATTCGTATCGCACTAGACTCTGCTGCATCTGAGCTTTATAATGACGCTGATGGTAAATACTATTTTAAAGGTGAGAGCAAAATGAAAGGCGAGCAAGTGGTTCGTACTTCTGCTGAAATGGTGGATTATTATGAAAACCTTGTTAATAAATTCCCTATTATTTCTATCGAAGACGGTCTGGGCGAAAAAGACTGGGATGGTTGGAAATTATTAACTGAAAGACTAGGAGACCGTATACAACTTGTTGGTGATGACTTATTCGTTACTAATACAGATATTCTTGCAAAAGGTATCCGTAAAGGAGTTGGTAATTCTATCCTAATTAAAGTTAACCAAATTGGTACTTTAACTGAAACATTTAACGCTATTGCAATGGCAAATAGAGCGAAATATACAGCTGTAGTTTCTCACCGTTCAGGAGAGTCTGAAGATACTACAATTGCTGATATAGTTGTGGCTGCAAATGCAGGACAAATCAAAACAGGTGCGCCAGCTCGTGCTGACCGTACAGCAAAATATAATCAATTATTAAGAGTTGAAGAAGAATTAGGCGATGTTGCAGAATTTAGAGGTCTTCAATCATTCTTTAATATTATGTAATTATTTATTAGATAATGTGACGTTGCATTAGCTTACGCTGTGAGTACAGCACAAACTTTAACCTTTTACAATCTATTAAGCTAAGGTCGTTACGTAACGTAAGTAATCATAACAAAAAAGTTTGCCTCATAGATGTTATGGGGCAAACTTTTTGTGGTTTATAAAGCAGGTTCAGCACTTTCAGTACTATCATCAGCGCTATCCGCAGTATCTTCACTTTCAGTATTGTCATCACTTTCAGCATTATCATCCAAATCCTTAAGCTCTTTACTTTCTTTTGCCCCTGGATAAGGCCATAATTCAAACGTGTAACCTTGAGCTTTAGCATCTTTTATTACATCTCCTAAAATTTGTGCATTAGTTTTAGATACCGCATGCAATAAAATGATTGCGCCATTATGGAAATTTTCAGAAATCAATTTTCTAGCATTAGTAGGATCTGGTTGTTTATTAACATCAAAATCGGCATAAGCAAAACTCCAGAAAATAGTTTGGTAACCTAAATCTTTAGTCATAGCTAATGATTTTTGAGAATAGTGACCCATAGGTGGTCTAAATAATTTAACCATACTTTTGCCCGTTATTTTCTCATACTTGTCTTCAACGTCTTTAAATTCCAGAGCAAAGTCACGTGCATTAATTGCGTATTTTGGCATAGAAGGATGATGGTGAGAATGATTTACTACTAAATGACCTTCATCTACCATTCTGGTGATAAGGTCAGCATTGTCTGCAAGATAAGGCGAAGTTACAAAAAATATTGCTGGTACATCATTTTCTTTAAGTGAATCTAAAATAGCACCTGTTTGACCATTTTCATACCCCTCATCAAATGTTAAATATAATACTGGTTTTTCCGTATCACCTACGTAGTAAGCATCATAATCTTCAAGCTTATATGATAGCTTATCATTAACACGTGGGGTCTTATGGTCTTTTTCTCGAACTATCCACCAGTCTACCTTTGTGTTATCAAGTCCGCTAGCATATACGATTATGGGCAGTAGCATAACAATCGTTATTAATATAGCTTTACTTTTCATCTCAATCTTCCTTTCGATATTATTATTCTATTAGTGTTCCCTATTAATCAAAATATATATTGACATGATGTGGTAATTGCTTATACAATAGGGCTAAATTAAAAGGAGGTAATTATTATGAAAGGTGTTTTAATTTATAATGGATTTCTAGAAAGTACCAAGTTTAAAGAGATACACTCATTATACGTACAAGAAGCTATAGGGCTAGGACTTAAGCTAGAGTGCCTAGGAACGGATAAAATTTACAATAATAAACAGTTTATTCAGCAGTTAGTCAGACAATATGATTTTGGGTTATTTCTAGATAAAGATATATTATTAGCCAAACATTTAGAAGAATATGGGCTAAAGCTATTTAACTGCGCGCAAGTGATAGAGATATGTGATAATAAAGCGCTAACCCAACAAGTTTTAGAACCCTATGGTATTAAGATGCCTAAGACAGTGGTAGCGCCTCTTATATTTGAAAACACCAAATATATCGATAACTGGATAGAGAGTTTAGAAAATTACTTAAGTTATCCTATTGTAGTAAAGGAAAGTTTTGGTTCCTTTGGTGAGCAAGTATATATTGCAACTGATAGGGAACAACTAACTCAGTTAAGAAAAAAAATAATTTACAAACCTCATATATACCAACAATTTATAAGTAGCAGTTTTGGTCGGGATTTACGGATAAATGTAATAGGTGATAAAGTAGTAGCATCAATGCTTAGAACCTCCAACGATTTTAGAGCAAATATTAGCTTAGGAGGTAAAATGGAGCCGTTTACTCCCGAAAATTCATACATTGAGTTAGCTATACAAGTAGCTAAAATATTAAAATCTGACTTTATTGGAGTGGATATATTGTTTGATAAAGAGCCAATTTTATGCGAAGTCAATTCCAATGCGCATATAATAAGTATTCAGCAGTGTTGTGGTATCAATATTGCTAAACTTATTTTGAAACATATTATTGACAAAATTTGTAAAATAAGTTATTCTAATGAAGAAGACTTTTAATAGGAGGTTACCTATGATTACACAAATAAAAAACAATGTTTTATGTGTAACGCTAGATGGTGAAATTGATAGCTATACAGCGTCACATATAAGAGAAGAAGTAGACCGCCTTTTTCAGATAAATAGGCTCACTCATATTATTTTCGATTTTGAAAACGTTACTTTTATGGATAGTTCAGGGATTGGGTTGCTTATGGGCAGATATAGAAACGTAGCTATTGGTGGTGGACAAGTTGTTCTGATTAAAGTGCGCCCTGAAATTGATAAGGTTATGAAATTATCTGGAATATATAAGCTTATTAAAAATTATACTGATGAAAAAGATGCTTTGGCACATCTTTAGATAGAAAGGAAGTAGGATATGGATTTAAACGAAATAAGTATTAAGTTTAGAAGCTTACCACAAAATGTCTCATTTGCTAGAGCGACTTTAGGTGCATTTTTGACGCAAGTGGAGCCTACAGTAGAGGAGCTATATGATATTAAGATGGCTCTTTCAGAAGCAGTTACAAATGCTATAATTCATGGTTATGAAGGTAATGGCGAACAGTATGTAGAAGTTAAATGTAGTTATAATAATGAGAAGGAAATCGTAATTTCGGTTAAAGATACGGGTAAGGGTATAGCAGATATTGAGCAAGCTAAAACAGCACTTTTCACCACTATGCCAGGTGAGGAAAGAGCAGGGCTTGGTTTTACTGTAATGGAGTCGGTTGTAGATAAAGTAGATGTTGAATCGACTGTATCGGTGGGAACAACAATTACGCTACATACCAAATTGTAATTAGGTGGTGAGACATTGGAAGAAGAGAAATTAGACCATACAAAAGATATTAAATTGGTTCTTGATACGAATGAAGAGCTAGTTGGTCATGCTGTGGAAGTGGATGAGAAGTTAGAGCGTACAAGAGAACTTATTGTAAAGGCTCAGCAAGGTTCCGAAACTGAAAGGGCTAGAGCTAAAGAAGTATTAGTAGAAGAAAATATAGGTTTAGTTTGGAGTCTGGTCAAACGTTTTTCTAATAGAGGATATGATTTAGATGACTTATTTCAAGTTGGTAGTATTGGACTGTTAAAAAGTATTGAAAAGTTCGATTTGCATTTCAATGTGAAGTTCTCAACATATGCTGTTCCTATGATTGTAGGGGAAATAAAGCGCTTTCTGCGAGATGATGGTATGATTAAAGTAAGTAGAACATTAAAGGAGATTGCATATAAGGCGCACTTAGCTAAAGCAGAGTTAATTAGGGAGCTTGACCGAGAACCCACTATTAATGAAATTGCTTTAGTATTAGACATTCCTGTGGAGGAAGTTGCAGTAGCGCTTGAAGCTAATGCTGAGGTTGAGTCTTTAAATGTAATTATTCATCATGGTGAAGGTAAACCTATTACTTTAGAGGACAAGCTTGACCAGTCTCCAAAAGAACAGAATAACTTGCTTGACCACATTTTGATAAAACAGTTAATTAATGAACTAGATGATTTAGAAAAGACTGTTATTACCTATCGTTATTTTGAGGATAGGACTCAAACTGAGATAGCCCAGATGCTCAACATATCTCAAGTTCAAGTATCTAGAATTGAAAAACGAATATTAAGAAAAATGAGAGATATGATACAGATATGAGGATGCCTAAATAATTATTTAGGTATCCTTTTATTGCTTTATTATTATTTTATTGTTATTATTTTTGGTATTTTTAATATAAAATTCTTACGCCCTTAACATAATTCTCACTATAATAACTGCTATTTAGGTCACTAATAGTAACCCCATTAGTCATATCGGAATGAATAAAGTTATCATCATTAATATAAATACCAACATGAGAAATAGTACCGTTATTACCCGTATCAAAAAATACTAAATCGCCCATCTGAAGTTCATCTTTTTCGATAGTAAGACCATCATTAGCTTGATTATATGATACGCGGCTAAGCTCAATGTCAAAAGTGTCATATATCTGTTGAGTAAAGCCTGAACAATCCACACCATTACTTAAACTTGTACCTCCCCAAACGTATGGAGTTCCAAGAAATGTTAATCCATAGCTCACTATATCTTGGGGACTAGTTGCAACAATAGGGATAAGGTCTGCATAAGCAACTTCCACATAATCTTGATAAATCCAACCGATTTCATCTTTATAACTAATTTGATACCAGCTATCACTTTTTCCAAGCACCCTAATATCATCTTTATTCACCTTAGCTACTATTCCAGCATTTAAATTAGGGTGTGTGCGTACATTTACTGACTTAGAATTAACAATGCCAGCTAAACCCAAGGCATCAGAGAAAATTCTTTGTTGTTCTTGTCCATATGTTGGGATGGTAAATAAACCAGCCAAACAAAATCCTAGTAAAACCCGTCTCATATTATCTCCTTTGTATTTGTTGAAAAATTATCATTTATAATTATGGCAAGTTTTTTTAAACTTTATACAAATAAATACAAGAAATTTTTTCCATGTTTATATTTACTTGCAATTAAGTCGAGCCAAATTACCAGTTAAACCGATGTAATTGCCCCTCGGTTTCTAACGAAGCAAATCCTTGTTGGCGTAAAGCTTCATATAGCACTATAGCTACAGCATTAGAGAGATTTAACGACCTAATGCTCTCAAGCATTGGGATACGAATAGACGTATCTTTGTAATTTAATAAAATTTCCTCCGGTATGCCCGCACTTTCCTTTCCAAACATTATAAACCCATCTTTATCATAAGCTACATCTACATAAGTTTGTTTGGCCTTAGTAGTAGCCATATATAAAGAAGCGTTTGGATTTTTATATAGAAATTCTTCAAAATTCTTATATACAATTAAGTCAATATCCTTCCAATAATCTAACCCGGCTCGTCTAACGCTTTTTTCGTTTAAATCAAATCCTAGTGGCTCAATCAAATGCAGTGTACTCCCCGTGGCCACACAACTTCGGCCTATATTAGCAGTGTTTTGAGGAATTTCTGGTTCTAGTAGTACAATATTCATAGTAACTCCTTAAAATTATTTGTATACATAATACCATAAATAAATGGGCAAAAATAGGATAAATTTTCAAAATTTTTGTATTGACATTCTTATAGATGATTGTTAGAATACACCTAATAAGTAAAGGAGGAATTATTATTATGGCAAAGTTATTTTATGCAGCAGATTGTAATTTGGATTTATTAAAAGGTAAAAAAGTAGCAATTATTGGTTATGGTAGCCAAGGACATGCCCATGCTTTAAATCTTCATGAGTCAGGTATTGATGTAATTGTAGGACTTTATGAAGGTAGTAAATCGTGGCCATTAGCCGAACAAGCTGGTCTTACAGTTATGACAGCAAAAGACGCAGCGGCAGCTAGCGATGTTATCATGATATTGATTAACGATGAAAAGCAACCTACTTTATATAAAGAAAGCATTGAACCAGTATTAACAGCAGGCAAAACTCTTGCATTTGCACATGGGTTTAATATCCACTATGGACAAATTGTTCCACCAGCTGATGTAAACGTTATTATGGTCGCACCAAAAGGACCAGGTCATACTGTAAGATCTCAATACGAAGAAGGAAGAGGAGTACCTTGTCTAATTGCGGTTTATCAGGATGCAACTGGTAATGCTAAAGATGTTGCGCTAGCTTATGCAGCAGGAATTGGCGGTGCAAGAGCGGGTATTTTGGAAACTACGTTTAAAGAAGAAACTGAAACTGACTTATTTGGTGAACAAGCTGTATTATGCGGCGGTGTAGTGGAGCTTATGAAAGCTGGTTTTGATACTTTAGTTGAAGCAGGATACCAACCAGAAAGTGCTTATTTTGAATGCTTGCATGAAATGAAACTAATTATTGACCTTGTTGCTAAAGGCGGAATTGGAATGATGAGATATTCTATTTCTGATACTGCTGAGTATGGTGATTATGTAACAGGTAAACGTATTATAACTGATGATACTAGAGCAGAAATGAAACAAATTTTAAAAGAAATACAAGACGGAACATTTGCAAGAAATTGGATTGCGGAAAACCAAGCAAATCGTCCTTATTTCAACGCTACAAGACGTATTGAAACAGAGCACCAAGTTGAAAAGGTTGGAAAAGAACTAAGAGATATGATGACTTGGAATAAAGAGAATTAATAGCTGAGGGGGAATATATGCAACAAATAAAAATATTTGACACAACTTTACGAGATGGAGAACAAGCTCCAGGGTATAGTATGAACCTTTCTGAGAAGCTTGAGATGGCATTACAATTAGAAAAATTAGGTGTAGACACGATTGAGGCAGGTTTTGCTATTGCCTCCACAGGAGATTTTAAATCGGTATCTGAGATTGCTAACATTATTAAAAATGTCCGTGTAGCTAGTTTGGCACGCGCATTAGAAAAAGATATTGATGCTGCTGCTCAGGCTTTAAAAAAGGCAGCATTTCCTAGAATTCATACATTCATTGCAACTTCAGATATTCATATGAAGTACAAGCTTAAAAAAACTGAAGATGAAGTTTTAGAAACAACACGTGAGATGGTTAAGTATGCAAAAAAATATTGCGAGGATATAGAATTCTCTGCTGAAGACGCTTCTAGATCTAGACCAGAGTTTCTATATAGAGTGTTGGAAGAAGCAATTAAAGCAGGTGCAACTGTTGTAAATATTCCTGATACTGTTGGCTACACTTCTCCCCATGAATATCATAAACTTATTTTAGGTATTAGAGAAAATGTACGTGGTATAGATAGAGTGGATATATCAGTACATTGTCATAATGATTTAGGAATGGCTGTGGCAAACACTTTAGCGGCTATTACAGCAGGTGCAACACAAGTTGAATGTACGATTAACGGCATTGGGGAGCGAGCGGGTAATGCTGCCCTAGAAGAAATAGTAATGAACATTAATACAAGAAAAGATATTTATCCATTCTTTACTAACGTTAATACGAAAGAAATTTATTTAACTAGCACTTTGCTTACAACTATTACAGGTGTAAAAGTTCAACCTAATAAGGCTATTGTGGGAGATAATGCATTTGCGCATGAGTCTGGTATCCATCAACATGGAATGTTAGAGCATAAAGAAACGTATGAAATTATGACACCAGCTTCAATAGGGCTTGCTGAGAATAAAATGGTTCTTGGAAAACATTCAGGTAGACATGCATTTTTAGATAAGTTAAAAGAGTTAGGTTGTACTTTAGATGACTCTAATATAGATAAACTTTTTGCAGAATTTAAAGCTCTGGCGGATAAGAAAAAAGTGGTTACTGATAAAGATATACAAGCTTTAATGGTTAGAAGACACACTAAAATTCCAGAGGCGTACCGTCTTGACAGGTTTGTTGTCAATTCAGGCAATACAATTACTACAACTTCATCAGTGCGGTTACTTTGCAAAACTGGGGCAATACTAGAAGAGGTGACTTCTTCTTATGAAGGTTCTATTGATGCTTCGTATAAGGCTATTGATAAGTTAGTGGGCAAATCATTTATATTAGAAGACTTCTTAATTTCAGCAGTAACTGGCGGAACGAATGCACAAGGTGAAGTGTATGTGAAAATTAAGACTAAGCAAGGCAATGTTTATAATGGCCATGGCATAAGTATTGATATTGTTGAGGCTAGTATTCTTGCTTATATTTCAGCTATTAATAATATGATTTACGACGAACGTAATTAATTATTATGGAGCTAGGCCTAGAAATAGGTCTAGCTATAATTAAGAAAAAATGTAAAATTGGATAGGAGGATATATAATGGCAATGACAATGACACAAAAGATTTTAGCTAAACATGCTAATCTTGAACATGTAGTGGCAGGTCAGTTAATTGAAGCAGATTTAGACTTAGTATTAGGCAACGATATTACAACTCCAGTAGCTATTAAAGAATTTAATAAACTAGGGTTAGATGAGGTTTTTGATAAAGATAAAGTTACTATAGTACCCGACCATTTTACGCCTGCTAAAGACATACAAGCGGCAACACAATGTAAATGTGTAAGAGAGTTTGCGATGGACAAGCAAATTGTAAATTACTTTGAAGTTGGCGAAATGGGTATTGAGCATGCGCTGTTACCAGAAAAGGGATTAGTAGTTCCTGGTGATGTAATAATTGGTGCTGACTCGCACACTTGTACTTATGGTGCGTTAGGTGCTTTCTCAACTGGTATTGGAAGTACAGATATGGCAGCTGGGATGGCTACAGGCAAAGCTTGGTTTAAAATTCCAGAAGCTATTAAATTTATATTAACTAATAAACCAACGGAATATGTTTCTGGCAAGGATATAATTTTGCATATTATTGGTCTAATCGGTGTAGATGGTGCACTTTACAAATCTATGGAGTTTGTTGGTGATGGAATAGCTCACTTATCTATGGATTCAAGATTTACTATGGCAAATATGGCAATTGAAGCAGGTGCTAAAAACGGAATTTTTCCAGTAGATGAGCTAACTATTGAGTATTTAAATGGTAGAGCAAAACGTGAATACACTGTGTATGAAGCTGATAGTGATGCTATATACTCACAAGAAATCACTATTGACTTATCCAAAGTTCGTCCTACAGTCTCATTCCCTCATATCCCTGATAATACACGGACTATTGATGAAGTTGGTGAAGTTAAGATAGACCAAGTTATAATAGGTTCATGTACAAATGGCCGTCTTGAAGATTTACGTATTAGTGCTGATATTTTAAGAGGGAAAAAAGTAGCAAAAGGTGTGCGTACTATAGTGTTTCCAGGCACTCAACAAATTTATCTAGATGCTATAAAAGAAGGCATTGTTACTGATTTAATAGAAGCTGGATGCGTTATGAGTACTCCAACTTGCGGGCCTTGCTTAGGCGGTCATATGGGTATTTTAGCAGCAGGAGAGAGAGCAGTAACTACAACAAATCGTAATTTTGTGGGCAGAATGGGTCATGTGGACTCAGAAGTATATTTAGCAAGCCCTGCAGTTGCGGCAGCCTCAGCAGTTACAGGATATATTAGTAACCCAGAAGTGGTAAATCAAAAGTAAAGGGGAACAGTTATGGTTTTTAAATATGGAGATAATATTGATACAGATGTAATAATTCCAGCCAGATATTTAGCTACTTCAGAACCTGGGGAGCTTGCTAAGTTTTGTATGATTGATATAGATGATACTTTTGTAGGCAAAGTTCAAGATGGAGACATTATGGTTGCAGGAAAAAACTTTGGATGTGGTTCTTCTAGAGAACATGCTCCTATAGCTATAAAGGCAAGTGGTATTAAATGTGTTATTGCAAAAAGTTTTGCTAGAATTTTTTATCGCAATGCAATAAATATTGGATTGCCAATTCTAGAATGTGTAGAAGCTGCTGATGGTATTGAAGAAGGCAATGAAGTTGAAATAAATTTAACTACAGGCGAAATCCGTAATATCACTAAAAATGAAACTTACAATGCACAACCGTTCCCTGAGTTTATGCAAAAAATTATGCAAGCAGATGGACTTATGGGTTATGTAAAATCTAAGGGGGGTAACTAATGATTTATAAAATTGTAGTACTACCAGGGGATGGAATTGGCCCAGAAATAATATTGCAAGCAGTTCTTGTACTTCATGAAGTTGGGGATAAATATGGACATGAATTTATTATAAATGAAAAATTAATCGGTGATATTGCATTAGAGCTTACAAATTGTTCATTGCCTGATGCTACTATTGATGCGTGTAAGAAAAGCGATGCTGTATTATTAGGTGCAGTGGGTGGTCCAGTTGGCGAAAATAAGTGGAAAGACCATCCGACTGGTGATAGACCAGAAAAAGGATTATTGAAAATTCGTCAAGAGTTAGATTTATATTCTAATTTAAGACCAGCATTATTATATAAAGAATTAAAAGGCGCATCTCCTCTTAAAGATGAGATTATTGGTGATAGTCTTGATATATTAATTGTACGCGAGCTTACGAGTGGTATTTACTTTGGAGATAAAAATCGTGTTGAGTGTGAGAATGACGAAGAGACTTATGCTATAGATGAGATGTATTATAGCAAAAAAGAAATCCGTCGTATATTAGAAGTAGGTTTTAAAATTGCTAACGGTAGACAGAAGAAAGTTGTTATAGTTGATAAAGCAAATGTGCTTGAAACTTCTAGATTGTGGCGTGAGGTAACTACTGAAGTAGCTAAAAATTATCCAGACATTGAATACAGTCATATGTATGTGGATAATGCGGCAATGCAATTAATTGTAAACCCTAAACAGTTTGATGTAATTATTACATCTAATATGTTTGGAGATATAATTTCTGATGAGGCTAGTATGATAACAGGTTCAATAGGTATGTTACCATCAGCTAGCATTGGTGATGGTACGCTAGGTCTTTATGAGCCAATCCATGGAAGTGCGCCAGATATTGCTGGTGAAGATAAGGCTAATCCGCTAGCAACTATATTATCAGTAGCTATGATGCTTAGACATTCTTTTAAATTAGAAACAGAAGCTAAATCAATTGAGAATGCAGTACAAGCAGTGTTAGAGCAGGGTTATAGAACTGCTGATATATATGAAGAAGGAACTAAATTAGTTGGTACGGAAGAAATGGGTACTTTAGTTTGTGAAAATATTAAATAGGAGGTAACAATATGTATATTTATTTAGATGGAGACTATGTTCAGGAACAAGATGCTAAAGTATCAGTATTTGACCATGGTTTATTGTATGGAGATGGAGTTTTTGAGGGTATAAGAGTTTACGATGGAAAAATCTTTAAATGTAAAGAACATATTGATAGATTATTTGAAGCTGCTAAAGCTATTATGATTGAAATTCCATTAACTAAAACAGAGGTTGAAGAAATATTAGTTACTACATGTAAAAAAAATACGCTACAAAAAGGGTATATTAGATTTGTAGTAACAAGAGGTAAAGGTGATTTAGGATTAAGTCCCGATAAATGCCCAACTCCAACTGTGTTTTGTATTGCTAGCGACATTTCGCTTTATCCAGCACAAATGTATGAAACGGGTATGCCTATTATAACTGCTTCCCAACGTAGAAACAAAGCTACTATTGTTGACCCTCAAATTAAGTCGTTAAATTACCTAAATAACATATTAGCTAAAATTGAAGCAAATCAGGCTGGAGTACCAGAAGCTTTAATGTTAAATCATGATGGGATTGTAGCTGAATGTACTGCTGATAACGTTTTTATAATTAAAAAAGGGGTAATTTATACACCTCCTATTCATGTAGGAATTTTAGATGGTATTACAAGAAGTACTGTAATTGATATAGCACGAAAAGTTGGTTATACAGTAGTAGAAAAAGAATTTACTCTATTTAATGTGTACAATGCTGATGAGTGTTTCTTAACAGGTACGGGAGCAGAAGTTATTCCTGTTAATAGTGTGGATAGACGAATTATTGGTGAAGGTGTATGTGGACCTATTACTAAGCAATTACTAGAAGAGTTCCACAAAGTTGCAAGTTGTGATGGAGTTGCAGTCTTTGAGTAAAAATAAATATTTCGAGGTATAATAAATATGAGAAGTCACGCAGTAAAAACTGGATTATCAAAAGCACCACACAGGTCGCTATTTAAGGCAATGGGTTATATAGATGAAGAGATAGAAAAGCCATTGATTGGTGTAGTTAGTGCAAAGAGTGAAATTGTTCCTGGCCACACTCACCTAGACCAAATTACAGAGGCTGTAAAAACAGGGATAAGAATTTCGGGTGGAACGCCAATAGAAATACCAGCGATAGGAGTATGTGATGGTATTTCTATGGGTCACCAAGGAATGAGATATTCATTAGTAACACGCGAACTTATTGCTGATTCAATTGAATGTATGGTTATGGCACATGGTTTAGATGGTATAGTTCTTGTGCCTAACTGTGATAAAGTTGTACCAGGGATGCTAATGGGTGCAGCTAGATTAAACTTGCCTACAACGTTAGTAAGCGGTGGACCTATGCTGGCGGGTAAAGTTGGGGATAAAAAGGTGAGTCTATCGCTAATCTTTGAAGCAGTAGGCCAAGTTGCTGCAGGGAATATGACTGAAGAAGAGTTGTATGAGTACGAAGAAAAAACTTGCCCTACATGTGGCTCATGTTCAGGAATGTTTACTGCAAATAGCATGAATTGTATGACTGAAGTTTTAGGAATAGCATTACCTGGTAATGGCTCTGTGCCAGCTGTATATACAGAGCGTATAAGGCTAGCAAAATATACGGGAATTGCTATGATGAATATGGTGGAGAGAAATATTCGTATAAGAGATATTTTGACTAAGTCGGCATTTGAAAATGCGTTAACTGTAGATATGGCATTAGGTTGCAGTACAAATACAATGCTACATTTACCAGCAATAGCTCATGAGGCAGGTGTTAAGATAGACTTAGACGAAGCAAATGCAATTAGTAATCGTACACCAAATTTATGTAAGCTAGCGCCAGCTGGGCATCATCATATGGAAGATTTATATCATGCTGGCGGAGTGTCTGCTGTTATGAAAGAACTTAGTAGTAAGGGTCTTTTAAATGATGATTTAATTACTATTACGGGCAATATGGTAGGTGAAAATCTTAAAGCTGCTAAAAACACAGACCCAGAAGTTATTCGACCTATAGATAATCCTTATAGCACAACAGGAGGGATTGCAGTCTTAAAAGGGAATTTAGCTCCAGATGGTTGTGTAGTTAAACGTTCAGCAGTTGCTAAAGAGATGCTAGTTCATTCTGGACCAGCTAAAGTGTACAATAGTGAAGAAGAGGCATCGGAAGCAATTAGCCAAGGTAAAATCGAAAAAGGTGACGTACTAGTAATTAGATATGAGGGACCTAAAGGTGGGCCAGGAATGAGAGAAATGTTATCTCCAACTGCAACACTTGCTGGAATGGGACTGGATAAAGATGTTGCATTAATTACAGACGGTAGATTTTCGGGTGCCACAAGAGGCGCTTCCATTGGACATGTATCACCAGAGGCGGCTGAAGGTGGATTAATTGCAATTGTTGAGAATGGTGATATTATTAGCATTGATATGAATAAATGTACAATTACATTAGATGTAGAAGAAACACTGATAAATAAAAGATTAGAAACGTTAACTCACCCAGAACCTAAAGTTAATTCAGGTTATCTTGTGCGTTATGCAAAATTAGTATCTTCGGCAAGTACAGGGGCAGTTTTTAATTTATAATAATGATAGAGGGGGAGACCCCTCTATTAATAACATGGAACAATTGGCTAAAAGGATGTTTTTTAAGGAGGAATTTTAATTTGATGAATGGTGCGAGTATATTAATAGAATGTTTATTACAACAAGGAGTGGATACTATATTTGGTTATCCAGGTGGAGCGGTTCTTCATATATATGATGAGCTTTATAAATATAGCGATAAAATCACGCATATATTAACAGCCCATGAGCAAGGCGCAGCTCATGCTGCAGATGGGTATGCAAGAGCTACTGGAAAAGTGGGCGTATGTCTTGCTACATCAGGACCAGGTGCAACTAACCTAGTAACAGGTATAGCAACGGCCTATATGGATTCTATTCCAATGGTAGCAATTACAGGAAATGTAGGAGTATCTTTATTAGGTAAAGACAGCTTTCAAGAAATTGATATTTCTGGGGTATCAAGAAGTATTACTAAACATAATTATATCGTAAAAGACATAGCGGACTTAGCTGATACGATTAGAGAGGCTTTTCACATTGCTCAGTCAGGCAGAAAGGGTCCTGTATTAGTTGATATACCTAAAGATATAACTGTAAAAGAATTTGAGTATATTCCACAACCACTAAAGCCTATACTTACTAAACTTCATACTATTAGACATAAAGATTTAATAGAAGCTAAAGATATGATTGTGGCAAGTGAAAAACCTTTTATTTATATGGGTGGAGGTATAATTTCTAGTAATGCGACTAAGGAATTAGTTGAATTTGCAGAACGAATTCAAGCTCCAGTGGCCAATTCTTTAATGGGTACGGGTGGTTTTTCTAGTAAACACTATTTATCAACTGGTTTAGTTGGTATGCATGGTAATGTTGCGTCTAATGAAGGGATTACTCATTGTGATTTGTTAATTGCAATAGGAGCTAGATTTAGCGATAGGGTAACGAGTAGTATTGCTACATTTGCGCCAAATGCAAAAATACTGCATATTGATATTGACCCAGCGGAAATAGGCAAAAATGTAAAAATCGATGCGAGCATTATTGGTGATGCAAAAGTTATACTGCAACAACTTAATGGAATGTTACCTCAGCAAAATCATGACACTTGGCTAGGGCAGGTGGAAAGTTGGAAAAGAGATTATGAGCTTACTGTGGATATGGATGATAGATTACATCCACAAGCTATTATTCAAGCGGTGGATAGGTTAACTAACGGTGAGGCTATTATTACAACCGAAGTTGGTCAGCATCAAATGTGGGCAGCTCAATATTTTGGGTATACTACACCGAGAACTTTTATTTCATCTGGTGGACTTGGTACTATGGGATTTGGAACTGGGGCTAGTATTGGGGTTCAAACTGCTTTAAAAGATAAGACTGTTGTACAGATTGCAGGGGATGGTTCATTTAGAATGAATTGTAATGAGCTTTCTACCATTGAGCATTATAATTTACCTATAATTATTGTACTTCTTAATAATACTGTGTTAGGGATGGTTAGGCAGTGGCAAACTTTATTTTATGAAAAGCGATATTCGCAAACTAAACTAGAAGATAGAGGCCCCGATTTTGTTAAATTAGCTCAAGCATATGGTGTTGCTGGATATGAGGTTAAGACTGAAGATGAGTTTAATAAGGTTTTTGAAGAGGCTTTACAAAGTAGGAAGCCGGCTGTAATTAATTGTTTAATTCATAAAGATGAAAAAGTATTACCAATGGTGGCACCAGGTGCTCCTATTAATGATTTAATTATGGAATAGAAAATGTAACAAATTAAACTAGTCCCTCATATTCTGTTTATGAAGGCACAAAAAAAAGACTTGTCTTTAACTTCAAGTCTTAAAAATTTGTAACAACTAAAAAAGGTGTCACACAATAAGCGCAGTGCCATATACTGATATTATCTTAATAATTCATGGATATAACGGAAGTGGGAGAATGATATAATAGTCTATTGTTTATCACAAGAGATGGTCCTGCTTTTCCCTCAAAAGCAGAAGTTATGAAAAAAAGACTCTGTTGTTATCATGCCTAAGTTACTCCAACTTCCGTTTTAATGATATATATAAATTATATGTAGTGATTAGTAAAATAATGTATCGAGATATATAAAAAGAGGCTGATTTTTTTTTATCAGCCTCTTTCGTATGTCCAAATTAATTAATTACTCCAATGATTGTATCCACTATTTCCTTTTTATCACATACGGTGTTATGGAGCACTGGGATGTTTTCTAAATCTTTAATAGGAGCTGGAATGTCCCATTTAGTAAAATTGGATAATTCTTTTAAGATTTGATATTCAGTTAAATCCACTTCTCCATTAAGTGCAGTATAAACACCTTGTGGGAATTTAAATGGGCTAGCAGTTGAAACTATAATAGTTGGATTATCGCTTTTATTCATTTGATGCACATTATAAGCTACAGCAGTATGAGTATCTAGCAAATAATTATATTTATCCCAACATTGTTTAATAGCTTCCTGCGTCTGTTGGTCAGTACAATATTCCGCTTCAAGCAAGCCTTGCATTTTTAATTTTAATTGCTGTGGAATTTCATAATAACCTTGTAAATCTAACTTATTCATTAAAGAGTCAATTAAATCACTATCATGGTCAGACAATTCAAATAAAAATCTTTCTAAGTTAGAAGAAATAAGAATATCCATAGATGGTGATAGCGTTTTAACAAATTCGCGCCTTCTATCATATACGCCAGTTTTAATAAAATCCGTTAATACGTTATTTGAGTTAGAGGCACAAATTAACTTACCAATTGGAGCGCCCATCTTTTTAGCATAGTATCCAGCCAAAATATTACCAAAGTTGCCTGTAGGAACTACATAATCTATAAGCTTATCAGTTTCTATATCTAGACTACTTTTAATATAATAAACGATTTGAGGAAGTAACCTACCCCAGTTAATACTATTAGCACTAGACAGTTTAATTTCTTTATCTAGTAACTGTTGCTCTAAGTCTGGATTTGTAAATATATTTTTAGCAGCAGTTTGGGCATCATCAAAATTCCCTTTAATTGCAATAACATTAACATTTTCACCTTGTTGAGTAATCATCTGCTGTTTTTGAACTAAACTAACGCCTTCGCTAGGATACATAACTACAATTGAAGTTCCTTCAACGTCTTTAAAACCTTCCAACGCAGCTTTTCCGGTATCGCCAGAAGTAGCTACAATAATAGCAATTTTATTACTTTCACCTGTAATTTTCATAGATGTAGTAAGCAAATAAGGTAGAGCTTGAAGAGCTACATCTTTAAATGCACAAGTAGGACCATGCCAAAGTTCTAAAATGCTTGTATTATCATCAAGTTGTTGTAAAGGCGCAATTTCTGGGGTATCAAAAGTATTTTCATATGCACCTTTAATACATGCATCGATTTCGTCAGCACTAAAATCAGTTAAAAATTTACTAAATACTAATTTCGCTACATCTTTATAATCAGAAGTTGCAATAGTCACTATTTCTTCATCAGATAGTGTAGGAATAAATGAAGGTGTATAAAGACCTCTATCAGTTGCCAGTCCTTTTACTATAGCTTGTGCGGCGGGAATTCTAGTTTTATCCCCTCTTGTACTTTCATATAACATAGTGTCCCTCCATTACATCGTTTCCATATCAAGGCACATATAAATATTAGCCTTTTTAACATATTCACATGCTTTTAATTCTTCAATTGCTGTTTGCAAATCTTGCTCTGACGCTGGGTGAGTTATAATTGTAAGGCTAGCAGTGCCACTGTTTTTAACTGGAGATTGAATTATAGATTCAATGCTTACATCCTTTTTACCTAGAACACTTGCCACTCCTGCTAATACGTTAGGTTGGTCAGCAACTCTAAGTCTTAAACAAAATGATGAGCGTAAATCTGTAACAGGAGAGATTTCTTTCACTTTGTAGCACTCTAAACCTAATTTACCAGTTGTACCATTAGCAATGTTTTGGCAAATTGTCATAACATCTCCAATAACAGAACTTGCAGTAGGCATAGAACCAGCGCCTCTACCATAAAGCATAATTTCATCTGCCGCATCACATTTAATAAAAGCTGCATTAAATACATCATTAACAGAAGCAAGCGGATGAGCAAGTGGTACGAATGCGGGGCGCACAAATAGAAGAATTTTATTATTTCTCTCTTTAGCAACAGCTAGCAATTTTATAGTATAACCTAATTTTTTAGCCAACACTATATCGCGTTCTTCAATGCGTGTAATACCTTCACAGTATACATCAGATAGTGTACATCGTGAGTTAAATGCAATGCTACCTAATATGGAAATTTTACGTGCCGCATCCGTTCCCTCAACGTCAGAACTTGGGTCCGCTTCGGCATACCCTAAATCAGTTGCTTCTTGTAAAGCTTTAGAATATGACCAGCCCTTTTCATACATTTTAGATAAAATATAATTTGTAGTACCGTTTAATATCCCAACAATATCTGTAAATGTATTTGCACACAAAATATTTTGCATAGCCCCGATAATAGGAATAGCTCCGCCAACACTAGCCTCATAACATACATCTACGTTTTTTTCCTTAGCTAGAGCAAAAATCTCTTCGCCTTTTACAGAAATTAAGTCTTTATTGGCAGTAACAATATTTTTTCCTGCATCAATTGCTTTCATTATGCATTCATAAGCAAAGTCTATTCCACCCATAAGCTCCACTACGATTTTAATCTCATCATCATTTAGTATATCATCAAGTGATGAACAAACCTGATCTTCTTTAAGCCCCAGGTCATATGCTCTTTGTGGGTTTCTTTCAAGGACTTTTTTAATTTCAATGCATTTATCAGTACGTTTAGCAATATCATGTGCATTTTGTATTAACAATTGACATACACCGCCGCCAACCGTACCACAACCTAAAACAGCTATTTTTATCATTTTTAATTCCTCCAATTTCTTTATATACGGGTATGTTAACCCATTTAAGCTAAAATTACAAGCCAAAAACCAAAAAAAAGAGTAGCAAAGGCCACTCTTTATGGTTATGAATATATATGCGATTAATTTTCAAAATAGAATAAGCATGTCCGCTGTTTAAGTAACTAGCCTTATAAAAATTCCTTAGATGGTAAATACTGCTGAACTACAATATTTTCTATATCAAAATACTCAATTAGTCTATCGTCTTTAAACGTTAATTTATATCCAGACTCTGAAATAATTTGCACCGCGCGGTGTGATTCGATTTCTTCGTTAATATCGTAAGATAAACACGTAAAAGGATAAAAGTAACCTTCTTTAAAATCCACATGTTTTTTAACATTATCGCTCATTTTAGTTTTAAGACATTTAATGCTAGGATATGTATAACTGTAGTTTTTTGTAATCATAATGACAGGCCTCCCTCGTTTTATATTATAATATGCATCATGTAAACGTAGTATTACAAAAATATAAATAAAAAATTATGTATATATCAGCATAATGTAAAAATACTTAATCCCTAATATAAATAAAAAGTCTTAATACACTAAGTGTTTGTAAGATTTTAAGATTAATTTTAGTCTAAATTGTGGTATTTATTGCTATATAGTAATAATTTAGTTTATTGAAAATCAAATAATAATTGTCAGACTAAAAAAAATATGATAATATAAAGACTAAGTAATACAAATATTGCAACAAACTTGTTACAATCTTGCAAATTTTATATCTAAGTTAAGGGATTTTAGTTATAAGGGGATGATAAAATGAAAAAATTTAGCAAACACTTTGCATTATTTACTGCTGCGGTGGCATTCTCAGGTTTAGTAGGATGCTCTTCTAATTCAACTACTAGTGGAACTACAGATATTAGTGAAATTAGTAGCGCAGAAGCTAGTAATGCTGAAACGTCGTATACACCGACTGGAACTGCGGTTATTGCTATTAGTAGTTTAAATGGGGTATTTTCACCATTTTTTTATACAACAGGTTATGATAGCACTATAGTTTCATCGGTTCATGAATACTTATTAATAAACAACCGCGATGGTCAACTTGAATCTAGATTGGCCGAGTATGATGTAGAGGAAATAACAAATGAAGCTGGGGAACTTCAATCTGTATATACATTTACTCTACTAGAAGGGCTGCTATTTAGCGATGGGGAAGCTGTAACAGCTGATGATATTATATTTAGTTATAAGGTTGTGTTGGACCCTACGTTTGATGGGATATCAACATTAAGAACAGTTGATATTATCGGGCTAGATGATTATATATATGGTGATGCTACCGAAATTGAAGGTATCCAAAAAATTGATGATAGAACTGTGCAAATTACAATTAACGGAATTGATCCAGCAGCAATTTATAAATTAGCTATAGCTGTTACACCGGAGCATTATTATGGTGAAGGCTTTGTAAAAGGTGATTTATCTACTGTTAAGGAAAAAAATTCTACGCCAATGGGCGCAGGACCATATAAATTTGTTAGTTTTGAAAACAATGTTGTAAATCTTATATATAATGAAAATTATTTCTTAGGCACACCAAAAACTGAAAAGTTAAAATATCAAGTAACTGATACCTCTAATTTTCTTGAGGCAGTTATAACTGAGCAAGTTGATATATCAAACCCAACAGCTTCACCAGAAATGTTAGCAAGGGTTGAAGATGCAAAGCTTCACTATGAATTAGTAGAGTGGCTAGGTTATGGTTACATTGGTATTAATGCAGACCGCATACCAGACATTAATGTGCGTAAAGGTTTGATGCACTTAATGAATAGAGAGCCAGCAATTAATTCATATTATGGTGACCTTGGAGAGGTTATTGAGAGACCTATGACTACACTTTCTTGGGCATATCCGCAAGATGCAGAAGAATATTATGGATATGATACAGCTAAAGCGCTGGAATATTTCACTTTAGCTGGGTACGAGCAAATCGATGGCAAGCTTGTAAAAGACGGTGTGCAGTTTCACATCGAAGTAGGTATTTCTGGTAGCGGAACTATGGACCATCCAGCTGCGCCTATACTTACGCAAATGAAAACTGACATAGAATCTATGGGTGGTGTTCTTGAAATTTTTGATACAGATAGTACTGTGTTTTTTGAGGTGTTAAGAGCGGAAGAATGGGATATGTGGACAGCTTCATGGACTCAATCTGCTGACCCTGATATGTATCAGCTTTATCACTCAGACGGTTCATCAACATATTACAACATAAATAATGAAGAGCTTGATGAAATTATTGTGGCAGCTCGCTCAACAAATGATACAGACTTAAGAATAGAACTTTATCATGAAGCGCTTGACATTGTAATGGAGCAAGCTGTGGAGATGCCAATTTATCAACGTAAAAATATGTATGTTATAAACCCAGATTATATAAATATAGATTCATTACCAGAAGATATGACACCGTTTTATACATTTTATAAAGAGCTTTATAATATAGAAATGGTTAAATAATAACAATAAGACAATTAAGAAAGGGCAATAACGATGAAAAAATTTAATAAGTATTTTGCATTATTCTCTGCCACAATAGCATTAACAGCTTTAGTTGGATGTAGTTCAACTGATAGTAGTAGTTCAAGCAGTAGTTCAAGCAGTAGTTCGAGTAGTAGTTCAAGTAGTTCTACTGACAGTGGTTCTGCTGACAGTAGTTCTGCTGATAGCAGTTCAACTGAGTCTACTCATACGCCAAGTGGAACGTCTGTAATTGCTATTAGCGATTTAAATGGGATATTCTCTCCGTTTTTTGCTACAACGTATTATGATAGAGTTATTCATGAGTCAGTACATGAATACTTGATGGTAACTGACCGCGAAGGGCAACTTACTTCTAGACTAGCTGAGTTAGATATAGAAGAAACTACTAACGCAGAAGGGGAGCTTCAAACTGTTTACACATTTACATTACTAGATGGTCTTTTATTTAGTGATGGAGAGTCAGTGACAGCGGATGATGTTATATTTAGTTATAAAGTAATGCTAGACCCTACTTATGATGGAACATCAACTTTAAGAACTGTATCTATTGTAGGGTTGGAAGATTACGTATATGGGGATGCTACTGAAATTGAAGGTATCCAAAAACTTGATGAGCAAACTGTGCAAATTACAATTGATGGCATAGACCCAGCAGCAGTTTATAAGCTTGCTATAGTAGTTGCACCAGAGCATTATTATGGTGAAGGTTTTGTAAAGGGCGATTTATCAGGTGTTAAAGCTAAAACGTCTGAACCAATGGGCGCGGGTCCATTTATATTTGAAAACTATACTAATAACGTTGTAAGTCTTATTTATAATCCAAATTACTTTTTAGGAGTACCAAAGCTTGAAAAGTTAAAATACCAAGTTACCGATACTTCTAACCTACTTGAAGCAGTTATAACTGAGCAAGTTGATATATCCGACCCAACAGCATCTCCAGAGATGTTAGCTAGAGTTGAGGAGGCAGGGCTTCATTATGAGTTACTTGATAATTTAGGTTACGGCTACATTGGTATAAATGCAGACCGTATAACAGATATTAATGTTCGTAAAGGACTTATGCATTTAATGAATAGAGAGCCAGCAGTAAAGTCTTATTACGGTGAACTTGCAGATATTATTGAAAGACCTATGTCTACAGTTTCTTGGGCTTATCCACAAGATGCACAAGAGTATTATGGATATAGCACAGCTAAAGCGCTGGAATATTTCACTTTAGCTGGGTATGAGCAAATTGATGGTAAGCTTGTAAAAGATGGTGTGCAACTTCGCATTGAGGTAGGTATTTCTGGTAGTGGTACTATGGACCATCCTGCAGCACCTATACTTACTCAAATGAAAACTGACCTAGCTAACATGGGTGGTGTTCTTGAGATTTTTGACACAGACGGCACAGTATTTTTTGAAATTTTAAATGCTGAAGAGTGGGATATGTGGGTAGCTGCTTGGACTGCAACTGCTGACCCTGATATGTATCAGATTTATCATACAGATGGTACAACTTCGCGCTACAATATTAATGACCCAGAGCTTGATAAGATTATTGAAGATGCTCGTTCGACAAATGATGTGGATGTTAGAACTGCTCTTTATAGCGATGCGCTTGACTTGGTTATGGATGCGGCAGTTGAAATGCCTGTTTATCAGCGTAAAAACATGTATGTTATAAATCCTGATTATTTAAATATAGATTCACTACCAGACGATATGACACCGTTCTATACGTTCTATAAAGAGCTTAATAATTTAGAAATGGCGAAATAAATTAAAAATCACCAGTCAAACAAGGCTGGTGATTATATACATAGTTTGTAAGTTTTATTACAAAACAATTGAAAATAGATTACATATATTTATAACGTTATTTTATGATATTTCGCAAGGTTATAATCAAAATTCTTAATTTTTCTAGCTTTTACGCTATTTTTTTGTAAAAATTTGGATATTATTCATGAAAATACAAGATTAAAATACAAGTTATATTATTAAAATTAAAAAAATACATTGCAAATATAAACAAATTATGATAATATTAATTGTGAGCAATGCGGAAAATGTAATAATTACATTACACAAAATTAAATTTTACACTATTATAAATGGAAAGTTTTTAATTCAGAAAGGATGATAACATGAAAAAATTCGCGAAAACATTTGCATTATTATCTCTTACAGCAGTAGCTTTAGTAGGATGTGGTTCAAGTGATAGTTCATCTAGCACTTCAGTTACAACATCAGTAAGTGACTCAGATGAGGTTACAACAAATGCTCCAAGTGGAACATCTGTTATTGCAATAGGCTCTTTAAATGGAATATTTTCTCCATTTTTCTATACAACTGCCTATGACAATATAATTAACAGCTCCATACAGGAATCGCTGTGTATGACTGACCGCGAAGGACAGATTGTTCCAAGGTTAGCACAGTATGATATAGAAGAAGTTACAAACGAAGCAGGAGAGTTACAAACAGTTTATACATTTACTTTATTAGAAGGGTTACTATTTAGTGATGGAGAGCCAATAACTGCTGATGATGTTATATTTAGTTATTTAGTTCAATTAGACCCTACTTATGACGGAATGGCAACTTTAAGCACTCTTTCTATCTTAGGACTTGATGAGTATATAAATGGTGATGCTACTGAAATTGCAGGAATCCAAAAAATTGATGAGCGTACGGTTCAAGTTACAATTGACGGCATTGACCCAGCGGCAATTCATAAGTTATCAATAGCTGTCCTACCAGAGCATTACTATGGTGAAGGGTTTGTAAAAGGCGATTTATCAGCAGTTAAAGCTAAAAACGGCTCACCGCTAGGAGCAGGACCATTTAAATTTGAAAGTTATGCAAATAACGTAGTTAATCTTATATATAATGAGCATTACTTTTTAGGAGTACCAAAGCTTGAAAAGCTTAAATACCAAGTTACCGATACTTCTAACCTACTTGAAGCGGTTATAACTGAGCAAGTTGATATATCTGACCCAACAGCTTCGCCAGAAATGTTAGCTAGAGTTGAATCTTCGGGGCTTGAGTATAGATTGATTGATAACTTAGGTTATGGCTACATCGGTATGAATGCAGAGCGTATTCCTGATATTAACGTTCGTAAAGGACTTATGCATTTAATGAATAGAGAGCCAGCGGTAAGGTCTTATTACGGAGACCTTGCTGAAGTTATTGAAAGACCTATGACTACAGTTTCTTGGGCTTATCCACAAGATGCAGAAGAATATTATGGGTATAGCACATCTAAAGCGCTGGAATATTTCAATCAAGCTGGTTATGAGCAAATTGATGGTAAACTTGTAAAAGATGGCGTTCAACTTCGTATTGAAGTAGGTATTTCTGGTGGCGGTACTATGGACCATCCAGCAGCACCTGTTTTAACGCAAATGAAAACTGACTTAGAAGCTATGGGTGGTGTACTTGAGATTTTTGATACAGACGGCACAGTATTTTTTGAAATTTTAAATGCTGAAGAGTGGGATATGTGGGTTGCTGCTTGGGGTTCTACTGCTGACCCTGATATGTATCAAATTTATCATACAGATGGTTCAACTACGCGCTACAATATTAACAATCCAGAGCTTGATGGGTTAATTGAAGCGGCGCGTTCAACAAATGATACAGATGTAAGAGCAGAGTATTACGCGCAAGCACTTGAGATTGTAATGGATGAGGCAGTTGAAATGCCAGTGTATCAACGTAAAAACATGTATGTTATAAATCCAGATTATTTAGATATAAATTCATTACCAGACGATATGACTCCATTCTATACGTTCTATAAAGAGCTTAATAATTTAGAGATGGCGAAGTAATTAAAAACAATGTAGTAATCACCAATCACCAATGGTGGTTACTACTTAACATAAAAAAATATTAACTAGAGGGAGAGGGATAGTATGTGGCAATATATTGTTAGACGTATTTGTATAGGTGTAGTCGTTCTTATGGGCGTATCTATGATTATATACGGATTAATTAGAACCGCACCGGGTGATTACGTGTCTACACTAACAAGTAGTAACCCTGAAGTTACACAAGAAATGGTTGATAGGTTAAATGAGTTATACGGATTAAATGATAGTATACCAGAAGGTTACGCAAAATGGGCTGCTGGAGTATTTAGAGGAGATTTAGGGGACTCTTTTATTGAACAAAAACCAGTGGCAGAAGTACTTAGCAGTAAAATGTGGATTTCATTTTGGATGGCATTCCCAGCATATATTTTGCAAATTTTAATAGCGATACCACTTGGAATACTTTCAGCAACAAAGCAGTATAGCAAAATAGATTACGCAGTAACAACGATTGCATTAATGGGTATGAGTTTACCGAGTTTCTTCTTTGCAGCAATTTTACAAAGAATATTTGCACAAGGACTTGGATGGTTCCCTTTATCAGGTATGAAAACAGCACGTATGGATTATGAAGGATTTGCACTTATGTTAGATATGGCAAAACACCTTGTGTTACCAGTTATGGTT
>MDSQ01000006.1_pt1 | contig 65286 bp, 62 predicted proteins | sample 1008251 | NCBI WGS metagenome assembly MDSQ01 (sample SAMN05526597, study PRJNA338239) | gut metagenome | isolation source: Hindgut content | host: Naso unicornis | place: Saudi Arabia: Red Sea | collected 2016-05
TTTATTGATACCATATAGATTTAGAAAAGGGTTTGTATGTTAAAGAAGAAAGAATGGCAATTCATCTCACCACCTACTAAAGAGGTGGGAGTATTCTTGCCTAATTTAGATAAATATAATATCCTATATATTGATTTTTCTAACGTAGGAGATAAAATAGAAAACTATGATAGCTATATAGATAGAATAATCAACAATCTAAATAAAGATTTATCTAACGCTTATCCTCACCACAACTTAGAGGAATATGATACACTAGCTACTAAGTTAGAAGCAACAAATGAAGAATTTATACTAATATTTGATGAATGGGACTATATTTTTAACAAAAATTTATATCCTCAGCAACAAGAAATATTTTTAGATTTTTTACGTAATTTATTAAAAGGTAGAACCTATGTAGCCTTATGCTATATGACAGGAATACTACCGATAAAAAAACACTCCGAAGGCTCTGCTTTAAATATGTTTGAAGAATATACATTTCTAAATGATGTAGTATTTAGTACTTACTTTGGATTTACAGAAACTGAAGTAAATACACTATGTAAACAACATAATATTAGCTACAATACTATAGCTGAGTGGTACAACGGTTATACTACAGCAAAAGGAATTAAAATATTTAATCCTAGGAGCGTAAAAATAGCAATATCTGATAATTATTGTCAAAGTTATTGGAGTAATACAGGTGATATGAATGAAGTGCTAAAATATTTAAAATTAAATACTTTAGGAGTACGCGAAGACATTATTAAAATGATAAACGGCGAATCTATCTCCATTTCTATAACTAAAGATTATAGAGCAGGTGCTAAAACACCTTCTAGTAAACAAGAGATTTATTCTGCAATGGTAACACTTGGATTTCTATCTTACTCTAATCGTAAACTTAGAATTCCTAATAAAGAACTTATGCTAGAATTTGAAGATGCTATTAAAGATAAATCCTTTGGAGAGTTAGCGGTTATAATAAATAATGCCAACGATATGTTAGAGGCTACATTGGGTAAAGATACTGCCAAAATAGCTAAACTCATTCATGATATTCATAATTTAGAAATACCTATTTTAGAATACAATGATGAAAATAGTTTATCATGTGTATTAACGTTAGCATATTTATCAGCGCGTGATGTATATAGAATAGAACGTGAAGAGAAAAGTGGTAAAGGATATGTGGATTTCATATTTCATCCACGATATAACAACGATATTCCTATTGTAATAGAATTAAAATGTAACAAGAGTCCCAAAGTAGTATTAGAGCAAATTATTGAAAAAGAATATGTCAATAAACTATTTAAACAATATAAACAAGATGTTCTAATTGTAGGAATTAATTATGATAAAAACACAAAAGAGCATACTTGTGCTATACAGCAAATTGAATATATTCCATAAAAAACGGCACCCCCTTTTACTTTAAAGGTAGTGCCGTTTACAGTTAGCTAGTTAACCCTAACAGTAACTCATGGTTACGAGATAAAAACTGTTGCATAGCTTCAGGAGAAAGCGTTTGATTAGCAATTAGCGCCAAATCATATAAATGTCTACAAATTAAATCTTTAGTTGTAGCATTTACAGCGTCATCAGATAAAGCTTTAATTAACTTATGATTTTGGTTTAATACTAGAGTCATATCCTGCGCAGGCAAATTAGATGTTGGCATACCATACATTTTCATCATCTCTTGCATACGACGACCTTCTTCAGATACTAATATCATAGAAGGAGTATTATCGCTATTAAGGTTTTCAATCGAAACTTTAATATCTTCCTTATTAAGCGCAACTTTAAATAATGAAGTTAAACTCTCCTCATTAGATTTATCCGCTTCACCTTCAGCTAATGCACCAGAAATGTCTGAGTCAATACGCATGAATTTCACATCTTCATTTTTAGCCTCTAAATGCGAAATAAACGTTGCATCTATAGGGTGAGGTAAATATACCGCATTTAACCCATTGTCTTTAAATAAGTTAATATATTGAGATTGCTGCACTTTATCCGACACATAGTACACTCGGTCTTTCTGTGCATTCTTTTCTAAATACTCACCTAAATTTAAATACTCATCGTCAATAGTTTTAAACAAAATATGGTCATAAATTTTAGCCGAAAATTTTTCATCTCTAATACAACCATATTTTATAAATGGTGCAATATCGTCCCAGAATTTTTTATACGCTTCTGATTCTTTCTTAGACAGCGAAATAAGCTTATCTGCAACTTTACGAGTAATATAATCCGAAATCTTTTTAACAAATCCATCGTTTTGTAAAAAGCTACGAGATACATTTAGCGGTAAATCAGGACAGTCAATTACACCTTTTAATAATAATAAAAATTCTGGAATAACCTCTTTTATATTCTCTGCCACAAATACCTGATTGTTATATAGCTTAATTTTACCTTCCGTAAGCTCAAATTCATTCTGTAATTTAGGGAAATACAAAATCCCTTTTAATCTAAAAGGATAATCCATATTTAAATGTATCCAGAATAATGGCTCATTAAAATCATTGAAATTTTTACGGTAAAATTCTTTATATTGCTCATCACTACATTCAGAAGGTTGAAGCGTATAAAGTGGTGCAACCTCATTAATAGCTTTAGGCACATCAATTACAGGCGTTTCCCCTTCTTTTGGTTCTGGCTCTACTTTATTAGCATCTATAACGTAGATTGGCACTGGCATAAATGAGCAGTACTTTTCAATAATTTTAGATAAATGATAAAACCCTAAAAACTCACGACTCTCTTCCGAAACGTGTAGGATAATATCGGTACCCCTAGTTGTGCGCGTTCCTTCTGTTAACTCATATTCAGTACCACCATCACATGTCCATAGTAATGGCTGTGCATCTTGGTATGATAACGTATTAATCTGCACCTGGTCAGACACCATAAATGAAGAATAAAATCCTAGTCCGAAATGTCCAATAATTTGGTCATCATCCATTTTATCCTTATATTTACTTAAAAAATCCTCTGCTCCAGAAAATGCGATTTGGTTAATATACTTTTCAATCTCTTCTTCTGTTAGACCGATACCATTATCAGATACTACAATTGTACCTGCCTCTTTATCAACTGTTACAGTAACCTTCAATTCCTCATTTAAGGTATCTGTAGCTTCGCCTAAGTCACAAAGTTTCCTAAATTTTAATATAGCATCACACGCGTTTGAGATAATCTCACGAATAAAAATATCATGGTCAGAATATAACCACTTTTTAATTATGGGAAAAATATTCTCACTATGAATAGATAAGTTTCCTTGCTTTGACATAATAACCTCCGTTTGTATAAAATATCTATACTATAGATATTACTATTTTTGGAAATTACTTGTCAACGCTTTTTTCTAATATATACTCCCAAAATCTTGACCAATTACCAAATATTACTGTAATAATAAGGAGTTATATTGGGTAAATTACTAACATAACCTCGATAGGTTATCTAATTAAAATTGACGATTACTCTAGTAGTCTTCTTTTTTAAAATAAAACAAACTCACTTTTAGGAGGATATTACGATGAAAAATCAAGGATTAGAAAACATGAAACAAGAAGTAGCAGCTGAATTAGGTGTACCTTTAAAACAAGGCGACAATGGTGACCTTACTGCTAGACAAGTAGGTTCAGTGGGCGGAGAAATGGTAAAAAGAATGATTAAAGCTCAAGAACAACAAATGAGCGGTAAATAATTAAAATAGGCGACCCCGGTGGTCGCTTTTTATACATAAAAAAAAGCTACTAATGTTAACTAGTAGCTTTAAGTTCTTGTAATAAATCACATAAAATATCGTTTTTAGCTTTATCATACTGCGCAAATATAGCTATAGCTTCATCCACATCATTATATACTTGCCAGTAACCGCATAAAATACATGGCTTATCTGAGCAATGCATAAAATCCACTACATCTTTAAGTGGTATGCCTAAAAATACTCCTAACTCATGTGGACAGTTATATAGCGCATAACGCTCCACCAACATATCTATAGCCTCATTCACATTAGTATTTTGTTTATACCCTACCATTTGTAAAAAAATCGCAACTTCCTCATTATGTATAACTTCACTTAATTGATTAGTATCGTAAATATATAGAATGATAGATGTAGACGCTTCCCTTAGTAATGTGAATTTTAAGTCTAATGAAGCTAGCAATTGCTCTCCAATTTCTAACCATGCATTATATAATTCTTTTTTCTTACTTATTGAAAGTGTTATTGCTGGTTTTACCCCTTTTATTACAGGGGACAGATGATATATTAAATAATTTTTTAAATATGAATGTGCATCTAGTTTAGTTATTAAATTATAAAACATCTTAACGTTTGTCTTCATCTATCATTCCCCCTATTTTACTTAAAGTTAGCTACTGTTTTGCCATAATTAACGCATAAATCAGCACTATCATCTTCTGGAGTGCCATTTACAATAAGCCCCTCAGCTATCATAACTGCACCTTTATCTGCCATTCTTGATTGCCATTCTTGCATCCACTCACCATCGCCCCAGTCATATGAACCAAATAACGCAAGTTTTTTACCCGCCACTAATTCTTCAATAGACTCTACAAATGGCTCCATTTCATCTTCCTCTAAGTTTTCTGCCCCCATAGCTGGGCACCCTAGAACAACTTTATCTGCATTAACAACATCATCAGTTGATGCTTTTGCAACCTCTTTAAGAACAACCTCATCAGCTCCACCAATTCCTTTTACAATTAGCTCAGCCATCTCTTTGGTATTACCTGTACCACTCCAGTAAATTACTGCTATCATTACAAAACCTCCTACAAATATAGTGAATTGATTAATTATACAACACTAACATTATACACCACTAACTTATTCGTGTCAATAGGCTTCTGTGAAAAAGTTTCTATTTTTACAGATTTATATACCACTTTAAACTACACGGGATATCCCTTATGTATAAGCACACAAAAAAAAGACTTATTTCTAAGCCTTTTCTTTTTAACTATCTAACTATTTCGCGCCAACTTAAGTCGCCACGTTCTAACGCTTTAACTAGTAATTCCGCTGTAGCCAAATTTGTAGCTACTGGAATGTTATGAATATCGCAAAGTCTTTCTAGGGTACTTACATCAGGTTCATGTGGCTTTTGAGTTAACGGATCTTTTAAGAAGATAATCATATCTAGCTGATTATGCGCAATCTGAGCACCAAGTTGTTGAACTCCGCCTAAATGCCCAGCTAAATACTTGTAAATTGAAAGATTTGTGGCTTCCTCAATTAACCTACCTGTCGTTGCAGTTGCATACAGCGAATGCTTCGCTAATATATGCCTATATGCAATAGTGAAATTTTCCATAAGTTTTTTCTTCGCATCATGTGCTACTAACCCTATATTCATTTCAAAAAACCTCCTTCTAACTAGAACATTGTATCTTCCCTATTAAGCCCTACATTTAGAACAAGCCCCATACCCATCATGTTTGCCCATAAGGAACTTCCGCCATAACTAACAAAGGGTAAAGGCAATCCGGTATTAGGTAATATGCCCGTTACCACCCCCAAATTTATAAAAGATTGGGCGGCAATCATTCCAATATAACCAACGATTATTAATTTACCAAAGTCATCATCTGACATATGTGCCAAAAAAAGTCCTCTCCCTATAAATAATACTATGATACCTAGCAAAATTAAAATACCTATAAATCCAAATTCCTCTGCAATTGTTGCAACAATAAAGTCATTGTGAGATTCTGGCAAATAGTTCAGTTGGCTAATAGCACCTTGATATAACCCTTTTCCATGTAAACCTCCAGAACCAATCGCGTCTATTGAACGGCTAGTTTGATAGTTATCCGATTGTGAATCTCCACCAGTAAACGCAGTTACTATCCTATTACGCTGATAATCATCAATGATAGTCTGATTTGGATTTCTAATAATATACCCAACTCCAAGCGAAATCACCATAATTCCAATTAGAGCAGTGGCAAATATATATCGTAATTTAAGTTTGCTAACAAACAATTGTACTATTAGCAAGGCCACTATAACAAGACTTGTAGATAAATTCGGTTGTCTATTAATTAATATGAAAGGCACAAATTGAAACAATCCAATTTGTATAATAGGGACAATAGAATTTATTTTATCGTTTTTCAAAGATATTAATTTTGCTGTGCAAAAAATCATAGCAATTTTAGCGAACTCAGATGGTTGAATTTCAATCCCTGCTATACTAATCCATCTAGTAGCCCCGTTTGTATTAGAACCAAATAATAGTACAGCCACTAAAACTATATTAGTTATTAAATATACTCCTAAATACCAATCACCTACTTTCTTATAGTCAAAATAGGTTACTACAATCATAAGGAAAAATCCTATTATTGCAAAAATAATTTGTTTATAAAGCGTAGTAGTATCACCTGAAAAAGATGTAGCACTGCTAATCGCTAATACTCCTATACTAATCAAAGCCATCATTAATAAAATTAACCAAATATCTATATCTTTAAATACTTGTCTTTTTAAATTTAGCATTAGCAGCTCTCCTCTCTAGTCTTTCTTTAAATTCCTTATGGGAATATTTGCAGATAACATCGGGTCGCCGTCTGTAAAAGAAGATACCTCAATTCTAAGCTCTTCTAAATCAACTTCAACATATTTAGATATTACCGCTAAAATATCCGATTTCATCATTTCTAGCAATTCAGGAGAACAATTAATTCTATCATGAACTAATACTAGTTTTAGTCTGTCTTTTGCTATAGTACCAGCCGGTGCCTTCCTTTTCAAAAATTGGTTAATATCTAACATTATCTTCCCCCTTATTGCGCGAAGCCAAAGATTTTTTTAAGCTTATCCATCAATTTATCTGTATTTTCTAAATCCATAAATGGCACATCTTGTCCATCTATTCTACGAGCTATATTATTAAAGGCTTTTCCTGCGGCAGAAGAATTAACACTTACTGCTGGCTCCCCTTTATTAGTCGTAATAACAATACTTTCATCATCTGGAACCACTCCTATTAAGTTAATTGCTAAAATCTCTACAACATCATCCATTGCCATCATATCGCCCTTTTTTACCATATTCATCCTAACGCGATTGATAACTAAATGTATATCTTTAATCTGATTAGCTAATAGCAGTCCTATAATCCTATCAGCATCTCTTACTGCTGAAACCTCCGGTGTAGTCACAACAATAGCCTTATCTGCCCCAGCTATTGCATTCTTAAAACCTTGCTCTATACCAGCTGGACAGTCCACCACTATATAATCAAAATCTCCTTTCATACTCTCGCATAACTTTTTCATCTGTTGTGGAGTTACTGCATCTTTCTCTCTAGTTTGTGCCGCAGGTAATAAATATAACCCCTCATATCGCTTATCCTTAATTAACGCTTGCTTTAATCTACATCTCGCTTCAACAACATCCACCAAATCATACACAATGCGATTTTCAAGCCCCATTACTACATCTAAATTTCTAAGACCTATATCCGCATCTACTAACACTACTTTTTTACCTAGCATACTTAACGCTGTCCCAATATTAGCTGTACTAGTGGTTTTACCTACTCCACCTTTACCTGATGTTAATACAATTACTTCACTCATTTATTGACCCCCTATAGTATTCGTTTTTACCTATTCTATCATATTTTGTAGAGATTTAAAATCTATTTCTTTGATATAGATTTGCTCTTTGTCAATATAAGCAATTTGAGCACACATTTTAGTTCTAGGGGAATTTACTATGTGATTAGTTATGCCAATTTGCTCCGCATTTATACCGTATGAAATTATAAAGGATTTTTTATTGTCATTTCCATCACCTGCAAACGCCCTACCTTTTAAGGTTCCAAGAATAATTATATTTTCACTAGCTTTAACAACAGCACCAGGATTTACATCTCCCATAACTACAATACATCCATCTTGAACAATTTCTTGCCCAGAGCGTAGTATCCCAGCATGGTAATATGTGTTAGATATACGAGGCTTATCTTTGCTTCTAGCATTAATAATTGCTGCAGCCTTAGAATTCGTATTTTTCACAATCTTCTTCTTCTCTTTTGGCGTTATAGTTAACCTCTCAGTAGCTTCATCGTCAAATGGATGTAAAAAAACTATTTCCACTATATTTTGTGTAGCTAACAACTCTATAATGCACTCTTTTTCAAATTCTCCTAATTTTCTGCCTTTAAATCTTACTACTATTTTCGCTCCATCAAAAAATCCTTTATTTTGCTCTAATTTTTTAATAAAACATCTAAGTAAATCCTCAAACCTTGCTTCCTCATCTAACATAACAAGCAGACCATCTACTTCACCCTTAAAAATCACTAAATTATCATTTGGCACTGCGCCCCCTCCTTTTAGCGACCACACATGTAGCCGCTAGCTTTAATCTAAAAATTTATTGTCTAGCGTACTAGGCACTACTTCTTGTTCTAACTTAAAATAAGCTGCAAATACATCCCTTGCAATTTGGCTACCAAAGCTACCTAAGTTATCTTCATTATAAACAGAAGTTACTACAACTATTTGAGGGGCATTTACTGGTGCAAATCCGGCGAACCAACTGTGTGTATGCGAACTCTCTTGCGCTGTACCAGTTTTACCAGCAACATCTATATTTAAATCGCCAAATATACTTCTAGATGTACCTGAATTACCTTGTGTAACATCTAACATCCCTTGATGGATTAATTTTATATAATCCTCTTCAATATCTAATGAACCAACTACTTTATTATTAGTTGGAATATAAGCCTTAGTATCTTTCTGGTCATAAATCCCACCAACGATTTTTAAATCATATACAGTTTCTCCATTAGCAAGTGCTGCTATATATCTTGCCATCTGAATAGGCGAGAACGCATTATACCCTTGTCCAATTGCAGTTCTAACCGTTATACCATCATTCCATTCCATATATATATCTCCTAATAAATATGATGATATAGCCTCAACTAAACCTCTAGCAACTTGACCTTCCACTTTAGCTACATATTCTCTATAATCATTTTGTATAGTTTGTAATTTAGAGTATAGATAATTAATTATATCTTGATTATTTCCTTGTCTTAATTCGGATTCATATAAAGCGGTATAAGCATTTTCATATATTTCTAAAATATCATTTCTAGAAATATTACTCACTACAGATTGTATAACATCCCTAGTTGCTTCACCTATCATTATAAGTAGTTGCTCCTCCATTTGGTCCATAGTCTTTAATTTTAACGACCTATCTGTAATTTCCGCCATAGTATTATTTACAACTTCATTAACAATACTACTAAGATTTAACTGTAAATACCCTTGAATGCTATGGAACGCAACTTCAACCATATTATCAATAGTACTCTCCATTGCAACTTGTAATAATTTTTCTAGCTCTCTTTCAGTATCATATCTAACCTGATAGTCAACTTGTCCTTCTATAGTATTTGTATCATAGTAATCTGGAGAGAAAAAACTTTTGCTAAAAGTCTTAACTACCGCTTCTGTTCTCGTATTTAATCCTACATCGCTCATATCCCTAAGCCCCGTTAGTATTGAGCTAACTGTCTGACGAACTAAACTATCTGGTGTAGAAACGTTAGGCTGCTTTTCTGGCAACTCTATACCTGTAGTTTTATTAAGACCAAACTTAATAGCGTAATCGGTAAGCGAATTTATACCTCCATACGGGTCTGTATATTTCTCTCCAAGTCTAAATGCAACCTCAAAGAAATAGCAGTTACAAGACACCTCTATAGCTTTTTCCAAGTTTATATCTCCGTGACCTTCACCTGTTAAAGGATATACCCAGCATGCCGGATGAGGTTCTCCAGCTTTTGTATACACTCCTGAACAATTAATTATATCTTCTGGAGTAATAACTCCTTCCATAAGCCCAGCAGATGCCGATACCATTTTAAATATAGAACCAGGCGCTTTAATAGTCAATGTTGAACGGTTCCACAACATACTCCTATCATCAAATAAGGTACTATAGTAGCTATTAAAATTACTAGAGAGCATATTACTATCTACTGAAGGGTAACCAACTAATGCAAGCACTTCACCTGTATTTGTATCAATAACAGTTGCTGCTGCACTAAAAGGGTCAATAGCCATTTGTGACGGCTTAAGATAACCGTCTGTTAACTGCTGAATTAAAATATCCTCTCCTGTGCCTGATGGGTCTCTTCTAATATTTCTAATCTCCTCATCAGTCAGTTGTAAAGTCCCTTGCTCGCTCATTGCTGCCATAATTTGCTTATCTGTAAGTACTGACTCTTCTATAGTTATCCATTGTAACAATAAATCTTGTAGCGTCATACTAGATTTAACTACCTCGTCAAATGTATTATATTCTTCCACCAAGTCATCATATATCGCTTGCTGAAAGCTTCCTTCTTCTGAATTTTGCATTTTACTTACTAATAGTTGACTACACTCAACCATAGAAACAAGCATTTGCCTTGCCGTTACAGGCTCAATACCTATTCTAGAGCCAGTAAGACGCACAATTAATGCCTCACTTAATCTCTTCTCAATACTATCAAATACAGCTTGTTGTAAATCAATGTCAATAGTTAAAAAAACATCATTACCTTTAACTGCTGGCTCCTCAAATATAGTGTTAATTTTTCGTCCTACAGTATCTACTTGTATAAGCTCTTTCCCATCTTCACCTTTTAAAATAGACTCCATAGACTTTTCTATCCCCTCATGACCTACAACATCATCAGCATCATAACCAAGAGGCTCCAGCTCCTGAAATAAAGTATCAGTCATAATCCTTGTATACCCTATAATATTACCCATAATCTCACCGTAAGGATAGTATCTACTATACTCAACATCTATACTTACACCCGGAAAATCCATATAATTCTCTTGCAGAAAAGCAACCGTTTTCTCTGATATATTTGTCGCCACAGTTGGCAGTTTATATTGACGATACGTATATGGATACATAGTCGTTCTAATTGCAATAACCTTCCTTGCGTCCTCATTAGTCATAGTGTTAGAAATACCGTACTGTTTATATAAATACTCTATCAGCTCCTCCGCTGGTAGCGCTAATAACTCCTGTCTATGCTCATGATTATTATATGGAATAGTATACATAAACTGATTAATAGAAGTCCTACTACCCGTATAAATAAACGGCTCCTCTTTTGAAATAGGTATTGTATCTATATACTCATCACCATTTGATTCTAAAACATTAATAACTTCAAGTAATGTACTATTAAGACTCTTATTATCCACTACTTGTAAGTCGACTTTTACAACATATGTGGGTTCATTAATTGCTAAAGAGCGCCCATACCTATCAAATATTAACCCCCTAGTTGCATCAACCTCAATAGTCCTTTCTACTCCCGACTGCACCTTATTTATATAATTATCATGCTCTATAATTTGAAGTTGATAAAAGCGTAGTAAAATCACTGAAAATAACATTAGTATACCACTAAACATAAGAATAAGTCTTTGTGAGAGTACCTCTACCATTTTACTGAGAATTTTTTTCACGTCGACCTCCTTTACCGCAGTTAAAACATAGTACGAAATCTTCTTTCGTTTGACTCTAAACGATAATTCACACCATAGGCTATTTGGTATACAATTAATGTCAACGTAATTGTATATATAAGTTCTGGTATTATAATACTTCTTAAGAAAAATCCAAATGCTAACTTACCTCTTAATATATACCCCAATAAATTCATAACACTTATATACAAACTTCCCACTACAGTGCATGCAAATGGAAGTATAAAATTTTCCCTATAACAATACGGATGTAGCTTACCACAAACGTAACCTAATGTTGTGTAGCTAAACATTGCTGAACCTATTGTTAAACTAAAATTAATATCATATAATAAACCTCCAAATAACCCTATTAAAGCCCCTTCCTTACTACCCCGTAGCAAAGCAAAAGATACTACAATCATTACTAAAAAGTTAGGCGAAATTCCACCTATGCGGATGTGTTGAAATATTGTAACTTGCAAAACATATGTTAAAGTCATTAAACTTCCTATTACAATTGCTCTCATTGTTCCACCTGCTCAGTTGTTGAAATAATAAGTACATGTTGCAAATTTTGAAAATCTGCAATCGGATCCACGTATGCGTACTGCACTAAACCGTTATCCCCAACAACAACCTCTTGTACCTCTCCAACTTGTATCCCTGGAGGGTATCTATCACTTAAGTAAGAGGTTATTATTTGGTCTCCTGCTACAATATCAGCGTTTATATTCACTTCCATTATAGCAACTCCAGCGCTAGTTAGCTCTATATCACCAGAGAGAATTCCCACGTCGCTACTTCTTACGACCTGAACACTTGCATAACTCCTATCATCAATTATTGATAATACAGTTGAAGATAGAGGGTCAGCCTCACTAATATAACCCACTAGCGCACCATTAGCCAAAACAATATCATTTTTAGCTATTCCATTTATAATTCCTTTGTCAATAATAAAACTTTGATACCAATTACCAGGGTCTTTACCAATCACATTAGCCCCTGATGATGGATACTCCTTATATCTTTGGTCAAGCTCTAATAAAGATTTAAGTTGTTCATTTTCAGTTTTAAACTGAGCTAAAATAGCATTTTCATAGCTAAGTTGAGCATTTTCATTTGCTAACACTTCATTAGAATCAATAAGTGTTTGCATATCCTGAAAATGCTGCAACCCACCAGACACACTTCTTGTAACAAGTGTTATAACCTTCTGAAAAGGATACGTAATTATATCTGCCACAGCACTTATTAACGCTATGTCGTATCGTCTCCCTATAAAAGTTAATACCAAAAGTACAACTCCTGATATTATTATCCATTTTTTCTGTTTACGTGATAGTTTCAATCAACTCTCTCCCTATCAATTACTTGGCAGTGCCAATTATTTCTCGTCCGAAAATAGTCCAGCCCACTTTTCAATGTTCTCTAACGCAAGCCCTGTCCCTCTAGCAACACAATCAAGTGGCTCTTGCGCAATTTTAACAGGCATTCCGGTTTCAAGACTAATTAATGTATCAAGTCCACTAAGGAGTGCTCCTCCACCTGTTAACATTATTCCACTATCATATATATCAGCAGCAAGCTCTGGTGGAGTCTTTTCTAATGTTGACTTAATTGCCTCTACAATCGAGTTAACTGGTTCCCTGATGGCATTAGTAATTTCATCTGATACAATAGTTAAAATTTTCGGTAGTCCTGTAACCAAGTCCCTACCTTTAATCTCCATCGTTAGCTCATCATTAACTTTATAAGCGGCACCTATAGTAACTTTAATTTGTTCTGCCGTACGCTCCCCAATCATCAAATTATATTCTTTCTTTACATAAGAAACGATATACTCATCAAACTCATCTCCTGCAATCCTAAGCGATTTACTAGCAACTATTCCCCCCAGTGATATAACCGCAACATCTGTAGTACCACCGCCAATATCCACAACCATATTACCCGTAGGCTCTTCAACTCTAAGGTCTGAACCAATTGCTGCTGCCATAGGTTCTTCCATAATAAGAGCCTGCTTTGCCCCCGCTTTGATTGTAGCCTCTTCAACTGCCCGCCTTTCCACAGTAGTAACACCTGATGGAACACACACAACCACTCTAGGTTTAGCTGAAAACAATGACTGCTTATAAGCCTTTCCAATAAAATATCTAATCATAGCCTCTGTAGTGCTAAAATCCGCTATAACTCCATCTCTTAAAGGACGAATAGCAATAATATTACCTGGTGTACGTCCTATCATCTGTTTCGCTTCATCACCTACTGCAAGTATCTGGTTAGTTCTCTCCTTTATCGCAACAACCGATGGCTCATTAACTACAATTCCTCTACCTTTTACAAATACTAATGTGTTAGCTGTACCTAAGTCGATACCCATATCTCTTCCAAACATTATTTACCTCCAATATTCATTTATATTAACATCATACATTGTTTAGATATATATTTCAACAGTATTGATTAAATGACCCCTATGTTTTTTAAACTTTTATAGCAGTTATTACCAATTATAATATGGTCTACTAAAGTAATTTTCATAAACTCCCCTGCTTTTGCTAATATCTGTGTAAATTCAATATCTGCTCTACTAGGCTCCGGGTCTCCACTAGGATGATTATGGACCACAATTATAGCGTTAGCTGAATTTAATAATGCCGTTTTATAAACTTCACGGGGATGAACAACAGTTTCATTAATCGTTCCTACTGAAATACAATCCTTTGAAATAAGTCTTGATTTTACATCTAATGAGAGTACATAAAACTCCTCTTGCTCTTTATACTTACATTCTTCCATAAATAACTCCGCGACTTTAGAAGGCTGGGTAAGGTCGACTTTATAAATATCCAAAGGGCGCGTTAATCTACAGGCAATTTCGATAACGGCCATAATTTGCATTGCCTTAATTTCACCTATACCCTCCACTTCAATTAATTTTGTGTACTTTAATTTACGCAATGAAGTTATATCACACTCACCTTTATCATTTGTTATTAACTTATTAGCAAGCTCCATCACATTGTATCTTTTAGTACCTTTTCCAAGGATTATAGCGATAAGGTCTGTATCTGTAAGGCTGTTAATTCCATACTTTTTGTACTTTTCATATGGCATCATTTCGGGTGGATATGAATTCATATTCATCCGTACAGCTTCCCCCTTTAACCAATTAACTAATTGAAATACTTACCGTTTTCAATAAATTTTATACATTTATCACCTATGCCACACAAATTCTTAGCCTCTATTTCTTTAGTATTGTGTGATAATTGCGCCATTTTTAACCAAATATTTGAAAAAAATTTTTTCTTTATTTTTTGTGGCTTAAACCCTTAGTTTATCTCTAGATTTACTTCCTTCTTATTAGACATTTATTTGAGTTACCTATTAAATCATTCCGATTACACCTTACTATAGCCTTATACACTAAGCTGTAATTTTCCTTCTTATTATACTGTAGCAATGCACGTTGCATAGCTTTTTCTTCCACACTTTTAGCCACATAAACCTTCTCTAACGTAAATGGGTCAAGCTCTGTATAATACATACAAGTGGCTAGAGTTGAAGGGGTAGGGTAAAAATCTTGAACCTGCTCTGGAATATGTTGTATTTTCTTTAAATATAACGCTAGCTCCACCGCATCCTCAAGAGTAGCTCCAGGATGTGAACTCATAAAGTATGGTACAACATATTGCTCCTTACCTATTTTTTTAGTTTCATTACTAAACATATTAGTAAATTTTTCATAAACTTCTCTTTTTGGTTTTCCCATATGCCTTAATGCATTATCCGCAATATGTTCTGGGGCTATTCTAAGTTGTCCGCTAACATGATAAGTAGCAAGCTCTTTAATAATAGCCTTACTATTTTTATCGGCTAATAAATAATCATATCTAATTCCCGAACGTACAAATACTTTTTTTATTCCTTTAATTTCTCTAATTTTCCTTAGTGTTCTCATATATACAGTGTGATCAATGTTCATTGACTTACAAGGCGCAGGGTAGAGGCATTTTTTATTTCTACATGTGCCATGAGTAACAGCTTTTGTACATTGCGCTTGGCTAAAATTGGCAGTAGGCCCTCCTACGTCATGAATATAACCTTTAAACTTAGGGTGCAAAGTCATCTTTGTCGCTTCTTCTATCATAGAGTTTTCACTACGACCCTGTACTGTACGCCCTTGGTGGAACGTAAGTGCACAAAAGCTGCAACTGCCAAAACATCCTCTGTTGCTGGTAATGCTAAATAAAATTTCTTTAATTGCGGGTATTTCTTGTGTGTAAATTGGGTGGGGCGCATTCATAAATGGTAGCTCATAAATATCATCAAGCTCCAGAGTAGTAAGTGGTTTGCTAGGTGGATTTTGTACAACATAGCCCATTTTTCCATAACTTTCTATAAGAGGCTTTGCTGTGTAGGCATCAGTATTATTATATTGTATTACAAAACTTTTACAATATTCAATTTTGTTTTGGGACGCTGCTTCGTAAGTTGGTAATTCTATCCCTTCATATACCATATCTAGTGTTTTAGTTTTATATGTGGTTCCTGCTATAAAGGTAATATGTTTAACATCTATACCGCTTTCTAACGCCTGCGCTAATTCCACAACTGAAGTTTCGCTCATCCCATATAAAAGTAAATCAGCTCCTGAGTCGATTAATATAGATCTTCTAACTTTATTATCCCAATAATCATAATGGGCTAATCTTCTAAGGCTAGCTTCAATCCCCCCAATTATAATTGGCACATCTTTATAAGCTGCCCTTGCCAAACCGCTATATACTATAACTGCTCTATCAGGCCTTTTTCCTATAACTCCACCTTCTGTGTAAGCATCTTGTTTACGCCGCTTTTTATTAACGCTATAATGATTAACCATTGAATCAATATTACCAGAACCAATAAGAAATCCTAATCGTGGTTTGCCAAAACGTTTAAAATCACTGCAATCTTTCCAATTAGGTTGTGAAAGTATTGCTACACTATAACCATACCTTTCTAGAACTCGTCCTATTATAGCAGTTCCAAACGAGCAATGATCAATATACGCATCTCCTGTTACTAGTACAAAATCAACACTCTTAACTGCTCGCTGTTCTAACTCTTCTTTACTTACTGGTAAAAACATTAAATACACCCACCTATCAAAATAATTTTAACTAATCCTCCAGCTCGCTGGATACTGGTTTTTTAACATATGATTTTGTGACTTAGCCCAGCCAAGCGGATAACCATCTACACAAATAACATAATAACCTTTAGGTTTATCAACCAACAAAGTCTCTCCTTTTAAATACTTTACTATATTTGCATCACTTAACATAAAGTCAATAGTGTTTTTATATAGCTCTTTAGCATATGCAATACTTAATGCATGAGAAGGCTCAAACCTATTTTTCTTAATCTCCCCTAATAGCAATCCACTCCTAAGCACACGTATTTTATTTGCACATGGCATATTTTTTGACACTAAATAAACTCTCCCATCTATCTCCATAACTGGCTCAGATAAAGGTATATAAGTGTTAGCATGTATAAATTCCGCTACTAGCTTATAGTCACTAATACATCTATTAGCACCAACATATTGGCTTGTTAAATTATTGCCATTTTTTTTATACATTAAACATAAAAAATGCCCTTCTCCATCTAAAAGGTGTGGCCATAATCTTAATGAATTATTCTCTCCGCTACGTATCCCACCAACAGCAGTCATACTTACTGATTCAAAATTAGCATTGTCGTTTAAAAAATTTCTTATAATATGTTCATTTTCATCAGCAGAAAAAGTACATGTAGAATACATCATATATCCACCTGGTTTTAACAATTTACCTGCATTAATTAATATTTCTTGTTGCAACCCACTAAAATCTTGGCTACCCCAATTTTTTATAGCTTTATTATCTTTTTTAAACATTCCTTCTCCAGAACATGGCGCATCTATTAAGATTTTATCAAAAAACCCTTCCCACACACTAGCTAATTTTTCTGGACTCTCGCTTATTACCATAGCTTGGTTAATCCCAAAATTATCAAGGTTTTTAACTAATGCTTTGGCGCGAGATGCACTAATATCATTAGAAACAAGTATGCCATCACAGCCTAACTTAGCCCCCACTTGGGTACTTTTACCGCCCGGAGCCGCACATAAATCTAAAACATAGTCATCTTTTTCTATAGGCAAATATGCTGCTGGTGACATAGCACTCGGCTCTTGAATATAATATAGCCCAGCGAAATAGTATGGATGCTTAGTAACTTTTTCATTACAATAATAGAATCCTTCACGGCACCACGGCACCGGCTTAGTATTAAATGGATTGATTTTATTCCATTCCTCTAAACTAATTTTACTCGTATTCACTCTCAAACCTTGAAAAATAGGTTTATTAAACGATTTTATATAATCATCAAACTCATCATTTAGTAACTGCTTCATCTTTTGCTCAAACTGTATTGGTAACATTTTATACATCCTTATCTTCTATACATAATTAAGAGGAGTACAATACTCCTCCAACTTAATTTGAAACCCATCTAACATCCATCTTATTACTTTCAATTCTTTCCATAAAAGGTGCAATGTTAATAGGAACCCATCCATCTTCGTAGCCTACAAAAGCTTGTATATAAACACTAATGGGCATATCAGCCGACTCCCCCTCAACCGAACCGGCCAAATCACTCATCATGCCAAGCCACTCACCCGCGGCAACACTAACACCTGCTTTTATATGGCTAGGAATTTCATCTAAATAACCGTAAGCAATCACTGCTCCACCATCTAATTGTACCTGAACCGTATACCCCGTTCCTTCTCTCCAATCTGCCTTAATAACTTTCCCGTTTCCCATATTAACTACCTCAACTACACTAGTTCCATTTGGGTCAATAAGAATAACAGCAGTATCATCCCCATCTAATTCGCCGTACTCATACTCTCTATAATCACCTACCGCAAAATATACTAAATCAAATATAAACTGACTATACATATCTCTATACACAGAATACTCCTCAGTTTCAACACCACTCTTAATAAGTTCTTCTATATCAGCCAAGTCAGTACCATTTAGCGTTTCAACATGCCAAATGCCTAACGCCAAATCCATAGGTTTATGAGAATTAATTGCTAGACTTACAACGCTACTAATCCCATCATAATCCACATCTAAAAAATTTTCAGTCATATCCTCTATTGATATAACCTCTTGTGTTATTAAACTAGAAGTAACCTCTATATCCTCATCCTCATCTCCTCCCCCAAACGAACAATTAGTAAAGAAAATAAAACCAGCTGCCATTATAAATGCTACACTAACTAATGTTTGTCCATCTAGTGTAAACGGATGTTGCGTACGCTGTGTACGGCCAGATTGTCTTGCACTGCCAGAAGCTTGGCGAGGTGGGCGAGTATAATTTACATATTGGTGTGAAACATGAGGCCCACCGTTTGATGAGCGTGGGTATCTTCTATTCTTCTTTCGACTTAAATTGTAACTTAATTCTCTAAAAAATCTACTTAGCATAAGCTTGACCTCCTTCTCTAGTTCATAATATAGAAAAGTAAGCCAATTTATACCTATTTTAGGTAATTAGCTTGTAAAGCCTTACCATTTAAATAGTCACACAAATCCCCTTGTTGATACCCTTGTTGTTGCATTAATGCAAGTATATCATCATGAATTTTCCACCAACTACTGCCCCAATTGGCAAAAATAGAATATCCTTCGGGAACACGTCCAATTATACGCTGAATAACTATCTTCTTATCTAAATATCTAAGAAATGTAATAACTCTCTCTTTATACTCCTCCTCAGAAATAAGCTCTATCTCACCCGCGTAATACTGCTTAGCCATTACTGTATCTTTTAAAATATACAATGCATGAAGCTTAACATAAGTTAACCCTAACGCGCTAATGATTTTAGCGTTTTCTATAGTGTCAGTCATATCATCCCAAGGCAAATTTAGTATTAAATGAACTGCTGACTCAAAACCAAAATTTTTTATTCTTAACACTGCATCTATAAATTCTGCCAAGCTATGTCCCCGGTTAATTTTACTTAAAGAATGATAATTAACAGTTTGAAGGCCTAATTCAATGCAAACATCAACACTAGTATTGTCTTTTATAATTTGCAAATACTCATCATTAATACAATCTGGTCTAGTCGAAATACTAATTCCAACTAAATCATGATGTTTAATCTGGGATAAAACATCTTTTAAACGTTCCTTAGACATATAAGTATTACTATAATTTTGCAAATAACCTATAAAATATTTAGCCTTATAACGTTTTTTCATATACTCAATATTATCATTTAACTGCTGTGGAATTGATTTAGTCTCATACGGAGACTCATACGCTGTACCAACATCAGCACAAAACGTACAACCTCCGCTAGAACAATTACCATCTTTATTAGGACAAGTGCCTTCTAAATGAAGCGAAACTTTATACACTTTAGCTCCATATTTATTTGTTAAAAAATCAGCATATCTATTGTAGCTCATAATTTCTCCTTAATTCTTCGTTTTTCCAATCTTTAGTTTAATTGTTTTTAATTCTGTTTTTAGCTATTAAATATACAATATCTTGCATTATTGAAGCAGCGGCTAGAGCTGTTATCTCATTTGCATCATAAGTTGGAGAAACTTCAACCATATCTGCGGCAACAATATTAATTCCTTCTAATTCTCTTAAAGTACATTTAATAAGATTTGTACTAGGACCTCCGCAAACTGGAGTCCCTGTACCTGGAGCGTAAGCTGGGTCAAGTGCGTCTATATCAAAAGTTAAATAAACTGGCATATTTCCAACAATCGATTTAATTACATTTGCAAGCCCTACTGGCCCAAGTTCAATAACTTTATTTGCGTAAATAATATTATAACCGCAGTTCTCCATTCTAGTACGAATACATACTTGTGCCGATTTTGATGGATCAATACAACCCTCGTGTGCTAAATCATATGCAAAATTCGCATGTGAGTAATCACCATGGCTAGGAATGGAATCTTGATGACTATCAAAATGAAGCAATGCCAGCGGACCATACTTCTCACTCGCAGCAATTATTGGCCCATATGGAATTGTATGGTCTCCACCTATACTTACAAGACTAGCTCCTGAATTTAATATTAACTTTGCATGCTTATAACTTTCTCTAATCATAAACTCGGTAGCTTTAGCTCCAACAGCAGCTCCTACATCTCCATAATCAATAATGTTAGGACACGCCTTTTTCAAATTAAAACTTTCTGTAGTCCATAAATAATCAGAACGAAATGCCAAATTTGAAACAGCGCGAACTGCTCGTGGACCAAGTCTTGCTCCTGGTCTATTTGTTGTACCAATATCAAAAGGTATGCCCATAATAGCTAAATCCACATTATCCAAATTTCTTTTATTTGCAAATCCTGCAAAAGTAGATATTCCTGAATAATGAAACGGATGTTCAACATAACCACCAGTATAACTCATATAAAAATCCCCCTTAAATATACTAGATAATAATATATTTATGGCATAGATAGTAAATTTGTTAATGACTTCTTTAAAAGTCCAATAAATTTTATAGGCTCCAAAATCAAAAATTTTTGTTGCTGTTGTTCGTAATGCTTGATTATTAAGCATTTGTGTACCATACCTTATAATACCAGAATAAAATCAAAAGCTTTATCCCATAATAATATCATCATCATATTTTAACAGAAAGGTGGCAAGTCTACATGAATACAAGAACTTGGGATTATATCGCCTTAGCACTTATAATTATAGGAGCTATCAACTGGGGATTAATTGGGTTTTTCCAATTTGACTTAATCGCATCATTATTTGGTGGAATGGAAAGTTGGATCAGCCGAGTAATCTACGGTATAGTTGGTATTTCTGGTATATATTCACTTACTCTGTTTGGTAGAGTAGCAGAAAATAACAGTAACTCATAAGAGTTACAATTGCATATAAGGGGGTGCATTTTTATGCAGCCCCTTTTTTATTTTTGCCAAAAAAATAGGACTATAGACATCGCGTCTATAGTCTTTATATTTATGAAAACTTTCATTTTACTTGTGATTATTTTAGCTGTTTTATAAAATATTGCAAATAAAATATCTGCTGTTTTTATCTATCCCAACATAGATAACATCATTATTAATACTAAAAGTAATGGCAAATGTACAGTTACTTTTTCCATCATTTTCCCTCCTTTTTAAATTAACTTTAATTAGCAGCTATTATTAGCTATTTTATTTATATGTATAATTTACTAAATGGGGACCATATAAATTAAACAAATATACTAAAAGTCATACCACATGTATAGTGAAAAATAGATAAAATAAAAGGCCATAGCTGTCTATGGCCTAAATACTTAACGTTTCTGTACATCTAAAATTATTTTGCAAACCTTCTCATATTCCCCAGTCAACATATAAATTAAATTATCTACCGAAATTTTTTGCGCTTCATATTGAGATGTATCCGAATAAAACGCAGTATGCGGTGTTAGTAATATATCATCACGGTTTATAAATTTAGATGCATACTCAGCAGTTTCTTCTTTTAAAACATCTAAACCTGCACCAAATATTACACCTTTATCTAACCCATCAATTAACGCATCATCATCAATTAAAGCCCCTCTAGCCACGTTGACAATAACTGGGCATTTCTTCATTTTTGCAATACTTTCTGCATTAATAATATTTTCATTTTGTGCCGTTAATCTCATAGTTAATGCAATAAAATCCGCTTGAGCATATATTTCATCTGGAGTAACCAACGTACAACCGTGTGCTTTTGCCACATCTTGTGTGCAAGACGGACTATATACAATCACATTAAGTCCAAACCCCTGCGCCCTTTTAGCTACAGCTTTACCTATTTTCCCAAAACCCATTATAGCTAGCGTCGCCCCTTCTAATCTAATCAGCCCTGAAGTTGAATTATAAGCGTAGTTTTTATTGACTTCAATATCATTATTATAAAACTTAATTTTCCTTGCCACACTTAATAACATCGCCATACAATGGTCAGCAACTTCTTGAGTACAATACTCATCTATTGCTGTTAAGCCAATTTTATTCTCCTTACAAACGTCTAAATCAACGTAATTATATCCTGTTGCCTGTACAGAGATTACTTTACATTGTTTCATCTCTCTAATTATATCTGAATCTAAGTCTACTAGTGATATTAAAACCCCATCAACCGTTGCTATCTCTTTCTTTAACTCTTCTTTTTCAGTTCCGCTATACTCAAATATAACTATCTCTGTATCTTCACCCAATTTTTCCTTAATTATATTTATTTCTAAATCTAAATCCCTCGCTAGTCCCTCTTTACTACCGCACATCATAATTTTCATTTTATTACAACTCCCCAATGCGTTTTATTCATGTATATTAGTTATAAGGAAAATTTGTTCATTGCAAGAAAATTACTCACATTCTAGAGAGCGTACTAAAACCTCAGTAGGGGTTACAGAAATTGTTTTAAAATTATTATAAATAACCATACCCGGTTTAGCATTAGGAATTTTTTTAACATTTTTCTTAGCTGTATAATCAATCGGAACATGACTAGACTGCTTAGCACTACTATAATACGCCGCAAGCATTGCCCCCTCATACAAATCCTGCTCAGTAATTTCATGCTGATGAGGGACTTTAATTATAACATGAGAGCCTGGACCGTCTTTAATATGAAGCCAAATATCATTAGGTTTAGCAAATTTCATAGTTAATGCATCATTTTGGAAATTATTTTTTCCTACATAAATATCAAGCGCAGAAGTAGTTTTAAAATGCAAATACGGCTTTTGATTTTTAACAGCCTTCTTAGCAACTTTAGCTCTCTTCTTTAAATACCCCATATCCACTAACTCTTGTCTAAGTTCCATTATATCAGTTTCACTTTCTAGCATATCTAACGAAACTAACACCGAGTTTAGATAATCTAAATCTTCCTTTATAATATCAAGTTGCTCTGCCGCAGCTACAGCTGTTCTTTTTAATTTAGTATACTGCTTAAAATAAGTTTGAGCATTTTCAATAGGAGTTTTATCCTTATTAAGTGGAATTACAATCTCCTCTTGCTGCTCACTATAATAATTTATACACTTAAATTCAGTATCCCCTGCATTGATTTCATACGAATAAGACGTAATAAGCTCCCCATAAATTTTATAAAGCTCACTCTTATCACTACTATCTAACGCCTTTTGTTGTAAAGCCTGCTTTCTTACCGCTCTATCTATAAACGTCATAATCATCTTTTTAATATCCGCTGTCTTTTGAGAAATATTAAATCTTTGATTTTTATTATGAGTCACATGCTCAATAACCTCACTCATATTTGCAAACTCCGTATTATCATACATCCCATGCGTCTTAAGCTCACACATATAATACGCTATTGGCTGATTACCGTTTTCATGATAAACAATCGGCGTATAATTCGAGTCTTTTACATTTGTAATAATCCCATTAAAACAATTATAAAGCGAAGCTAACTCATCTGAAGTTAAAGTATCAGCCGCTTTGTTTTGCTCAATGTTTGCTTGTGCACATATTTCATTAGTAACTAACGGACTCAATCCATTATAAGTTTCATAAAGCCTTTTATATATTTGTGACGACTTTGCAGGTATTGCAGATAAAAACTCCTCACGGGTAGTTAGAAGAGGATTAAGCTTAGATTGATTTGGCGGATAGACATACATATTGTTTGGTAAAATTTGTCTCACTTGACTTTTATCAAACGAAATATGTTTAATGCTATCTAAAATAGTACCATTTTCCTTAGTAAGAATAAGATTGCTATGTCGTCCCATAATTTCAAGTATTAACACCTTATCTTCCTTATCACCAAGTTCATTTTTAGCTTCTATATAAAACTGAGCAATTCTCTCAAAATTAGGCTGAGTAATATCCACGATTTTACCTCCTATTAAATGCTTTCTAAGAAGCATACAAAACATCGGTGGGGTATTACTTTCATTTTTGCTTAAATTAGTTAAATGAAGCCTCGGATACTGGCTATTAGCATTTAACAACAGCTTATAATTTTTACGATTATTACGAATAGTAACAAGTAGCTCTTCCTTTTGTGGCTGATAAATTTTCTCTATCTTACCACCTATTAATTGTAGTTTTAGTTCGTGTATAATGTTAGATAAAATAATGCCGTCCATAAAAATTCCTCCTTGATTTTGTGCTGGCTCCTAAGTCTCCCCTTTATGGGAATGTCATATAAAGTTAACAGCTCCTATGTGCTTAAAAAATAAATGTTGGTAATAATATCATAAACTTTTTGAAAATAAAAACAAGGTATGTTATAATAAACTTGTCACAGTATAAAATTTAAGGAGTAAACGATATGAAAGGTGAAGGTTTAAAAATTGTTTTATCGGGGCCATCTGGCTCAGGTAAAGGGACTATTGTGCAAGAACTTCTTAAAGATGGTAATTATAAATTGTCTATTTCTGCTACTACTAGAAAAGCTCGTACTGGTGAAGTTGATGGAGTTCATTACTTTTTTAAAACTCAGGCAGAGTTCGAGGATATGATTGATCACGAACAATTACTTGAATACGCATGTTTTTGTAATAACTACTATGGTACTCCTAAAGCGTTCATTGATGAGACGGTTAGTTCGGGTGCTGATATTTTGTTAGAGATAGAAATTCAAGGGGCATTGCAAGTTAAGCGTAAATACCCCGAAGCCATTTTTATATTTATTATGCCACCTACTTTTGATGAACTAAAATCCCGTCTTAAGGGGCGAAATACAGAATCGGATGAGGTTATAAACCAAAGATTAGCTAGAGCTCGTGAAGAACTAATGCTGTTTAAAGAATATGACTATATTATTATTAATGATAACTTACAAGATGCTGTTGACAAGGTAATTGCGATTTCACTTACCGAAAAACTTAAAAGTAGCCGTTATAAGGCGTTTATTGAAGATATGCTTCAAAATTAACATGAATTGGAGAAAATATATGTTACAACCATCGTATTCACAAATTATGAACAAACTAAACAGTGACGCAAATGAAACTGTTGTTACAAGTCGTTATTCTATTATTATTGCTACTGCTAGACGCGCTAGACAAATTATAGATATTGTTAACGCAGAAGGGGCTGGTGAAATTACATCTCATTCTGCTAGCAAAGAAGCTCAGGCGCTTAAAGAGCAACTTAAGAAGAAGAAACCTACGGCTATCGCTGTTGAGGAGCTTTATAATGGCAAGGTTAAAATTAGAGAGCAATATATTGACTCCCATATCTCTTAATGGGGTTTTTTCGCTAGAAGGATAAATGGGTAATTCCCTATTTATCCTTTAATAGCTTTTTTTTATAAATATCAGACAGGAGTAATTATGTTTGCTAAAGTAATTATAGATTGTGCCACTAATAGTGCTATTGATAGACTATTCACTTATGAAGTGCCTTCTCAGCTAATTGATAGATGTGCTGTTGGTAGCAGAGTTAAAGTGCCATTTGGGCAAGCTAATAAAACACGAATTGGTTATGTGCTTGGAATTTGTAGCGAAGTAGATAATTCTTTTAAGATAAAAAAGGTTTTAGATGTTATTGATTTAAATCCAATTATTAATGAAGAACAAATTAGTATGATAAATTTTTTGGTAGAACATTATGGTGCTAGTTATGCTAGTAGCGCGGCCAACATTTTGCCAAAAGTAGATGATAGGGCTATTGAAACAGCTAAGCAATTTGTTAATTATATTTTGCCTTTAGCTTCTTTAAATATATTAGAAGATTATATAGAAGAAATTGCGGATAAAAAAAGCCTTATTAAGCAATATGAAATTCTTAGTGAACTTGTGGCTTATGGAGAGCTTGAAGAATCTAACTGGCCTAATTATAAATCTAGTATTAATACACTTATGCGTAATAAGTTAATTCAGCGCGAAGCTCGGGCAGTGGTACTTCATAAGGATAGAATTTGTTATGAACAATTTATAGAGCTTAATAAGGAACAAACTAATGCTTATGAAGTTATTTCTAGTAATTACAATAAAGCACGTACTATTCTATTAGAAGGTGTTACTGGTAGTGGGAAAACAGAGGTTTTTTTGCATATCATTCGGGATGTGTTAGAAGCGGGTAAAAGTGTAATTGTATTAGTGCCTGAGATTGCACTTACAAAGCAGACTCTAGAACGGTTTGTTAATAGATTTGGTAATAGAGTTGCACTTACTCATAGTAAAGTAACTCAAAAGCAGCGTAAACAAATTTATATGCAAGCTCAAAGTGGAGAAATCCAAATTGTCATAGGCCCAAGAAGTGCCGTTTTTACACCATTTTCTAATCTTGGCCTTATTGTAATTGATGAAGAACATGACGGGAGTTATAAATCTGAACGCTCACCTAAATATAATGCTATAGAAGTGGCCATAATGAGAATGAGGTTGCATTGTGGGATTGTACTATTAGCTTCAGCCACTCCTAGCGTTAGCTCTTATTACAAAGCTAAAATGGGTATGATTGAACATGTTATGCTTACACAGCGCGCTGGGGGGGCTAGTATGCCACAGATTGAGTTTGTAGATATGCGTCTTGAAAATTGTGTTATTAGTACTAGACTTCATGAAGCTATTGAACAAACTTTAAAAGATAATAAACAAGTTATGATTTTATTAAATAGGCGAGGATATTCAACTTTTATTAATTGTCGAGAATGTGGTTTTGTAGTAAAGTGCACACATTGTGATGTAACTATGACTTACCACCAAAAAGATAATATTCTAATTTGCCATCATTGCCTTAGTAGACAGGTAGTTCCTACAATTTGCCCTAGTTGCAAAAGTAAGAGAATTCGCTATTTTGGTGATGGGACTCAAAAAGTAGAGGAGTATTTAAATAATCATTTTGGGCATGTTGGTGTTAGTAGAATGGATATTGATACAACTTCTAGTAAGGAAGGTTTTAATAAAATTTTAACCGCTTTTAATAATAGAGAAACTAATATTTTAGTTGGAACACAAATGATTTCTAAAGGACATGATTTTAGTAATGTTACTCTAGTTGGGGTTATTGCAGCAGATAGTTCACTTTATATTTCCGATTTTCGTGCATCAGAAAGAACATATCAACTGCTGACACAAACAGTTGGCCGCGCAGGTCGTGGCGATACTATGGGTAATGTTATTATTCAAACTTATGAGCCTGATAACTCTGTTTTACTAGATGTAAAATTAGGTAGACAAAAAAGTTTTTACGAAACAGAACTAGAATTTCGTGAAGCTTCAGGATATCCACCATTTGGTTATATGTTTACTGTGATGATTTGTGGGAATAATGAAGATATAGTTATAAAGAAGGCTCACCATATTATGGATTATTTTAAATACTATAATAGGAAAAAGCTATTTAGGTTTATTGGCCCAACCCAAGCTCCTATACCTAAGCTAGCTGATGAATACCGCTGGTTAATTACTATCCTCGGTGTTGATAGAGACTTACTTTTGCTATATGGGCGGTATTGTATTGATAAGTTTAGCGAACATTCTGCTCAAGTTAAAATAAATTGGGATATTATGTGATTACTTTCAAGGAGTGTGAAGTATGGCAATTAGAACTATTAGAGTTGATGAGGACCCTATATTAAGGAAGGTATCTAAGTCTGTTAAGAAATTTGATAATTCATTACATGAGCTGTTAACCGATATGGCAGATACTATGTATGAAGCTGATGGAGTTGGTTTAGCAGCCCCTCAAGTAGGCGTTTTAAAAAGGATTTATATTATTGATATAGGCGAAGGTTTAGTGGAATTTATTAATCCAGAAATTATCGAAGCGGATGGCGAACAAATCGGTGATGAAGGATGTTTAAGCATTCCACGTAAGTACGGTCAAGTGAAAAGGCCTTTTACAGTTAAAGTTAGAGCGCAAGATAGAAATGGTGATTTTTTTGAAATTATTGGAGAAGAATTATTTGCTCGCGCTATGTGTCATGAAGGAGACCATTTAGAAGGTAAAGTATTTATTGACATGGTCGAGGGAGACATTTTTGAAGAAGTGCTAGAAGAGATTGAACATGAAAACCCAGAGATGCCAATTGATGCAGCACAGCAATTAGCTACGGAAATTACTAGCGATATTACTAACGAAATTACTAACGAAAACGGAGAAACACATGAAGAAAAATAAAGTTGTATTTATGGGTACACCTGATTTTGCAGTACCTACATTACAAATGTTAATTGAACAACAATATAGCATTGAACTTGTTGTAACTCAACCTGATAGACCTAAAGGGCGTGGTAATAAACATACTATGTCAGCAGTTAAAGAGGTAGCGCTTAAGCATAACTTGCATATAAGTCAACCTGATAAAATTAGAGGCAATGAAGAGTTTTATAACGAAATTAGTAGCATTAATCCCGAGATTATTATAGTTGTAGCATTTGGTCAAATACTTCCTAAGGAAATTTTAGATTTGCCAATACTTGGCTGTATTAACATTCATGGGTCCTTATTACCAAAATACAGAGGGGCAGCTCCTATTCAGTGGGCTATAATAGATGGCGAGGATGAAACTGGCGTTACAATTATGTATATGAATGAAGGTCTTGATACTGGGGATATGATTTACAAAAAAACTATTAAAATTGAGCACGCTGATACTTCTGCTACTTTGTTTGATAAACTTAGTAACGTTGGAGCTACTGCTTTACAAGAAGCTTTACCTATGATTTTAGATGGCGGTAAAGATAGGGTTACACAAGATGATAGCATTGCCACTTTAGCTCCTCGTATCAATAAAGAGCTAGGCCATATTGATTTTACAAAACCAGCAACTGCAATTTATAACTTAATGAGAGGGCTAATTCCTTGGCCAGTTGCTTATTTTATTTATCAAGATACGCCAATTAAAGTATTTGATAGCACTGTAATTAATCATGACAGTGATAAATTAGCTGGTACAATTGTTAAAGTTGATAAAGAAGGTATTTTGGTTCAATGTGCAAGTGGTATGCTACTAATTACAGATATTCAGGTACCTAACAAAAAACGTATGAAAGTATCTGAATATATTAAAGGACATCAAATCGATGTTGGAGTTATAATATAAGGGGTTAGATTTATGAAATGTGCACGTGAGGTAAGTGTTGATATACTTACTAAAATTGAAAAAGAAGGCGGCTATGTTCAGCTTGTTTTAAAGGATGAACTAGAGGGTAAGCAAGATAAAAGTTTTATTACAGAAGTAGTTTATGGGAGCATTAAGCATAAATTGACTTTGGATTATATTATATCTTCTAATACTAAAACAAATAAAATCAAGCCGTTTGTTAGGAATTTACTAAGAGTAAGTGTATATCAACTTATGTATCTAGATAGGGTTCCTCCAAGTGCAGTAATTAATGAAGCAGTTAAAATTATTAAGCGTAGAAATATGGGGTCATTATCTGGGTTTGTCAATGGTGTTTTAAGACAAATTGATAGAACTAAACATGAAATTAGTTATCCTAGCATTTCTATTAAATACTCTATGCCAGAGTGGATTGTAAACTTATGGATAGAAATGTATGGTGAAGATAAGACTATTAAAATATGTGAGTCGCTTAATAATAGGGCTAAGATTTGTGCTAGGGTTAATTCTAAAAATGCAATACAGCAGCTAATAAATGAAAACATCAAATATACAGCAGGTCATATTTTTCCTAATGAATGTGTATATATTGAAGGAGCAAATTCAATAGCTAACATAAAATCATTTGTAGAGGGTCTTTGGACGGTTCAAGATGAAAGTGCAATGTTAGTAGGCTATGTTTTAAATCCACATGAAGGGGACACTATACTTGATATATGTGCTGCTCCTGGAGGAAAAACTTCTCATATGGCATATCTTGCAAACAATAAAGCTTCTATAATGGCTACAGATATTTATGAACATAAAATTGAGCTAATTAATAAAACTGTTACTAGACTTGGGGCTACTGAAATTACAACTAAACGTTTAGATGCTTGTGTATTTGACAGCTCTTTAGAAAACAAATTTGATAAGGTGCTTGCGGATGTACCTTGTTCTGGATTAGGAATTTTAAAGCGAAAACCTGATATTAGGTATAATAAATCCTTAGATGATATTGCGCAAATTAACATAGTCCAAAAAAATATTGTGGCTAATGCAGTAAAGTATGTTAAGCCGGGTGGAGTATTTGTATATAGTACTTGTACTTTGTCTGAAACAGAAAATAAGGATATGGTAAAGTGGATGATAGAGGAGCTTGGCCTTGTGGCTGATACAATTGAGGTGCCAGAAGTTCTAAAATCCTGTGTTGATGGATGTAGCGTAGAAATATTACCTTATATTGCGGATACAGATGGTTTTTTTATAGCTAAGTTTAGAAAGTAAAAGAGGTTTTGATATGAACGAAATAATTGGAATGGATATTACAGAGTTAGAAGGTGTTATGCAGTTAATTGGTGAACCGAAATATAGGGCTAAGCAGCTATTTTCTTGGTTTCATAATAAGCTTATTTGGGATTATAATCAGATGAGTAATTTATCTATTGGGCTTAGAAAGAAATTAGTAAGCTCCTACGAAATAGCACCTATTAAGATGGCAGATAAGTTAGTATCAAGCATTGACTCTACTACTAAATATCTATTTGAATTAGAAGACGGTAACATTATTGAAAGTGTTTTAATGAAATATAAGCATGGCAATTCGGTGTGTATTTCTACACAAGTTGGGTGTAGAATGGGATGTAAGTTTTGCGCTTCCACAATTGATGGCTTAGTAAGAAATTTAACAGTAGCAGAAATGTTAGCCCAGGTATACTCTATAGCGCTAGATACCAAAGAGAGGGTATCTAATGTAGTGTTAATGGGAAGTGGCGAACCGTTAGAAAGGCTTGATATTACAACTAAATTTATTAAGCTTATTAATATGGAAGAAGGTCAGAATATTGGTACTAGACATATTACAGTTTCTACATGTGGATTAGTAAATTCTATTTTAGAATTAGCCCAATTAAAACTGCAAATTACACTTGCAATTTCTTTGCATGCTGCTTGCGATGATAGAAGAAAACAGATTATGCCTATTGCAAAAAAGTACAATATAGCACAAGTGCTAGACGCTTGTAATGTATATACGGATATTACTAGTAGGAGAGTTAGTTTTGAATATGCTTTAATACAAAATAATAATGACAGTCTTGAAGATGCACATGCATTAGGACGTTTGTTAAAAGGTATGCTTTGTCATGTTAACCTAATTCCAGTTAATACAGTTAATGAGTCGAGATTTATATGTACAACTGACGAAGGTATACGCAAATTTTATGAAGTGCTTAAATCTTATAATATTGAAACTACTGTTAGAAGGACGCTTGGGCAGGACATAGATGCGGCCTGTGGACAGCTTAGAAGGCGATATTTATTAGAAGCCAAAGATAGGGGTGAATGTTAGTGGTTGTAGCCGGAAAAGTAGATATAGGAAGAAAGAGAACTTGTAATCAAGACAAAATTCTTATTTGTGATAAACGGGTCGGCAGTTTACCAAATTTATTGATAGTAGCTGATGGTGTAGGTGGTGATAATAGCGGGGAGGTGGCAAGTGAACTTGCTATTGACTCCTTTTATGACTATATTACTGAGCATGAGGGAGCGGATTTAAGTACTCCAGAATTAATTGCAAACTTGCTTACAAGAGCAATTAGTCATGCTAATTATGTGGTGTTTGAAAGGTCGCAACAAGATGCACAATGTAAAGGTATGGGGACCACCTTCACATTAGCAACCGTAATTGGCGAGCATATGTACATTTCTCATGTGGGTGATACACGTGTGTATGTGATGAATAACAAACAAGTAATTCAGCTTACAACTGACCATTCACTTGTGCAAGAGATGTTTGAGAGTGGCATTTTAACACGAGAGGAGGTTTTTAACCATCCGATGGGACACTATATTACTCGTGCGGTTGGTACGGCGCATAAGATTAAGGTAGATAATATTATGTGTGAGCTTAAACATGTTGAGTATATCTTATTATGTTCGGATGGACTTACTAGTATGATTAATGAGAATGATCTAAAGGAAATAGTTTATAGTAAAAAAGAAGTAGAGCTAGAAATGATTGTAGAAAATCTTATTAATGAAGCAAATAGTAGAGGTGGGCCTGATAACATAGCAGTGATATTGGCAAAGAAATGTGAGGTGATATAATATGTTATTAGAGCCTGGAGCGATACTTGGACAAAGATATGAAATCATTGATAAAATTGGGCAAGGTGGTATGTCTAATGTTTATAGGGCAGCAGATACAAAACTTAGGCGAGAAGTAGCTATTAAGGTTTTAAAAGAAGAGTTCGCTAAAGATGTAGATTTTATTAGCAAGTTTGAGAGCGAAGCAAGTTCTGCGGCTAGTTTGACGCATACTAATATTGTGGGTGTTTATGATGTGTACCATGATAAGTCTTTGCATTATATTGTAATGGAGTATATTGAGGGGTGTACACTTAAAGATTTAATTTTAGACGATGCACCGTTTGACGAAGATAGAACTATCGATTATGGTATACAAATTTTAAATGCTCTTAAAGTTGCTCATCGTAAGGGCATTATTCATAGGGATATTAAACCACAAAATATTTTAGTGACGAGTGATGAAGAGTTGAAGGTAACTGACTTTGGAATTGCTAAGGCAGTTGATTCGTCTACGATTGTACTTAATGGGGATACAGTAGGGTCGGTATATTATTTCTCCCCAGAGCAGGCTAAGGGCAAACATGCTGGGGAAACTAGTGATTTATATTCATGTGGTATTATTTTGTTTGAGATGATGACTAAGCATGTTCCATTTGAATCTGATAACCATGTTTCAATAGCGCTTAAGCATATTAATGACCCTATTCCTAATCCATCAACTTATAATGCTAATATTAGTAAAGGGCTTGAGAGAATTATTTTAAAAGCGACAAGTAAACGGACTGAGGAACGTTATCAAACTGCTGATGCTATGATTAATGACCTTTTGGCAGCACTTGAAAATCCAGATATGGAACTTAATAATCAGGATGCTGATTTAGCTTATACAGTACTTTTAACTCCTGAACAATCTGAATTTATTAGGAAAAATGAGTCTATAAACTCTGCTGGTACAGATAAGCCTGTTACGGAAAATCCCCCTGATGATGTGGATGGATATACTGCATTTGGTACTTCAGCAGCATATAAAGCTAATAAAGCCAATAAAGCTAATAAAGCTGATAAAGCTGATATAGATGACGATGATGAGATGCCTGACTTTGGTCCAACAGAAGTGAGTAGTAAAACTGCTCATGATGAAGTACCTGTATTGTCAAAGTGGATTGCTATTTTTGGAGGAATTTTTGTTGCGTTAATTATAGTAGGCTCCGGAGTAAGTATGTATATGAAGTTTGGGCCTAAAGCTAGTAGCCAACCTGAGGTTGTATTAGTACCTAACGTAGTTGAGATGACAGTTGAGGAGGCTCAATCTTTAGCATTAGAAAACTCTCTTGTAATAGGAATTGTAGGGGAAAAGGAAAATGCATTTGTAGAACCAGGTACAATTTTAGAGCAAGTCCCTAAGCCGGATATTTCTGCTAATCCTAATACTACTATTCAGGTTGTTGTATCTGTACTGCCAGTGGATACTAGCGTTAAAGTGCCGGATGTTGTGGGGCTTGATTCAACTGATGCTCAGGCGTTGTTAGAAGATGAGGGGTTATGGTATTATATTTCGCGTGAATATAGCGATTATATTGAACTAGGTAAAGTAATTGAGCAAAATCCGCGTGCTAATGTAACTGTTGAGCAGGGTGAGTATATTGAGTTAATAATTAGTTCTGGCGAGGATATAAATTATATTGAAGTGCCAAATTTATATAATTTATCGCAAAGTCAAGCTATGAATAGTTTACTTGCAAGTGGCTTAAGGTTAGGTGAAGTTACTGTAGAATATAGTAATTCGATTGATGAAGGTAAGGTTATTGCACAAGAGTACATTCCTTATAGAAGTGTTGAGTCGGGTACTAGTGTAAATATTGTGGTAAGTATGGGTTCGGAGCCAGTGCCTGAAGTTATAGAAATTACAGAGAAACCTAAACAATTTTTTGAGGAACTTACTGATATGTTTGAGAGTACTTTTTCTGATGCCTATAGAGATATTGGAGAACAAATTTTAGGAAATTACGCTGATGATATAGATGAAGATGTTCCGGACGAAGATGTTCAAGATGAAGATGTTCGGGATGAAGATATTAGACATGAAGATGTTCGGGATGAAGATGTTAGACATGAAGATGTTAGACGTGAAGATATTAGGCGTGAAGATGTTAGAGATGAAGAGGTTAGAGATGAAGTTCCTACTAATAACAATGACGCTGATGAGCCGTTTGATGCTGATAAGGCTTTAGAAGATGATGATGTTTTAGAAGAGGAGGAGCCTTTAGAAGATGATGTGGCTCTAGAAGATGATAGATATGAAACTGAAGAAGATGATTATGAACCTGAAGAATATAAATATGTGTCAATAGAAGAAGATGATTTACCAGAAGATTTTTATTCTGATGACGAAGAAGAGTTTTATAAACCGCAGATTTCGGACGCGCCTATATATTTAGATGCGCCGACAATTTCGGATACACCTGTTTATTTAGAAGAGGAATTGGAGGAAGAGTCTGAGTTGGTAACTAAAACTTATAACGTTACGTTACCAGCATCTTTGATGGAAGATAGCTCTAAAACTTCTTTTCATGTAATTATTATGTTCCAAACTGCAACCGATGAACAAACTCTATTTAATGGTGTATTAAATAAGGAACAATTCCCTTATCCAGTTACTGTAACTGGTAGTGGCGATGGTCGTCTTACTGTTTATTTTGATGCTAAAGCTTGGTGGAATGACCCTTATTCATTTTAGTTAAAATTCCCTGCAGCAAGTTACTAAGAGCTGCAGGGGTAATATAAAAATATTGTATTTATTGAGGTGAAATAATGGATGGAAAGGTTATTAAAGGTATAGCAGGATTTTATTATGTGGATGTGGGCGATACTATTTATGAGTGTAAAGCGCGAGGTAAATTTAGAAAGGAACAGATGAGTCCACTAATAGGAGATAAAGTTAAAATTAGTATTACAGAATATGAAGGTAGTGAAAAAGGGGATTATTTACAAGGTAGCATTGAAGAAATTTTTCCTCGTAGTAATAAATTAATCCGCCCTCCAGTAGCGAATGTTGACCAGGGACTAATTGTATTTTCTGTATCATACCCGCAAATGCATCTTGACTTACTCGATAGATTTTTAGTTATGATGGAAATGGAAGATATTAAAGCGCATATTGTATTAAATAAAACTGATGATGTGGATATTAATGATTATAAGTCTATTATTGATGGTTATACACAAAGTGGCTATGAGGTATACTGTGTTTCTGCAAAAGCTGGTACTAATATTGACCAACTTAGAGATTTGCTTAAAGGTAAAACTTCGTTTTTTGCGGGTCCTTCTGGTGTAGGTAAGTCTACTTTGCTAAATGCGATTTCACCACAGCTTAAGTTACAAACGGGAGAAGTTAGTACAAAAATTAAGCGAGGTAAACATACGACTCGTCATGTTGAATTGCTTCCATTTGAGGATGGTTATGTGTTAGATACGCCTGGTTTTACGTCGTTACAATTTGAGGAGATTGATGCTGATTTATTAAAAAATTATTTTTTAGAGTTTGAGCGATTTGAGGATGGTTGTAAATATAAAGGATGTAATCATATTCATGAACCATCGTGTAAAGTTAAAGAAGCAGTGGCTAATGGTGAAATATATAAATCTAGATATGATAATTATGTAAGTTATTTTAATCAATTAAAAAATATTCGGAAATGGTAGGGAAGGAGCTGAGTATGTTGATACAGTTGTCACCATCTATTTTATCAGCAGATTTTGGAAACTTAGAACGAGATATTAAATTACTGGAGAAGGCTGGAGCTACATTTGTTCATGTGGATGTAATGGATGGGCATTTTGTACCTAATATTTCGATTGGAATGCCAGTTGTAAAGGCTATTAGACCATATTTTTCAGGCACTATGGGAGTGCACTTAATGATTACGGAGCCAGATAGATTTATTGAGCAGTTTAAGGAGGCTGGAGCGGATATTTTAGTGGTCCATGCTGAGGCTTGCCCGCATTTGCACCGTACTATACAGGCGATAAAAGCTGCTGGTATGAAGGCTGGTGTAGCGCTTAATCCAGCAACGCCTGTTTGTGCTATTGAGTACGTTATTGATGAGGTGGATTTGGTTCTAATTATGTCTGTAAATCCGGGATTTGGTGGACAATCTTTTATCAAATCTTCACTCGATAAGATAAGGAAGGTAAAACAGTTAGTTGGGCAGCGCGATTGTTTGATTGAAGTTGATGGAGGAGTTAATCTAGAAAATGTTAAGTCGATTATAGAAGCTGGGGCTAATGTTATTGTGGCTGGTTCAGCAGTTTTTGACGTTAATGATGTAGAAAATAGAATTGACGAATTTAAACGTATTTTTTCGTCATGTTAGTAAAATAAGCGATAGGAGGTATGGGTGATGAAGGTAGCAATATTAACAAATGGGTCTTATGGAGATTATACATTTTGTAATGATATTAATAGTTGTAATTTCGTCATATGTGCTGATAATGGGTTACATCATGCGAAAAATTTAGGAATTACGCCGAATTTTATCATTGGAGATTTTGATAGTGTAGACAATGCAACATTAGACGAATTTCGGCATATTGAGATAAGGAGACTAAATTCTATTAAAGATGAAACTGATACTGAATGCGCTCTAGATTACGCTATTGAAAAAGGTGCTACAGAAGTGATTATCTATGGAGGAGTAGGTAGTAGGTTTGATCATTCGTTAGCTAATGTTCATTTGTTAGTTAAAGCTTTGGATAATAGAGTTAAAGCAGAGCTTAGGAATGAGCATAATACTATTTATATAACGGATAATTATATTGAAATTAGGGGAAAAATAGATGATTTAATCAGTTTAATACCTCTTACAGAAACGGTTAGTGGAGTGGATAGTACAGGGTTGTTTTATAAGCTTAGTAATGGCAGTTTTAAAATTGGAAAGCCGTATGGGGTTAGTAATTATATGACTGATTATTGTGCTACTATTTCATTAAAATCTGGAAAATTATTAGTAATTAAGACGAAAGATTAAGATATACAAAAATAATGCTTGTTTTATAGTACCAAAAATAGTATGGCTATAAAGGACATCTACAATTTATTGCCAAATAAGTAAAATATTAAACATAAGAGCCAAATTTTTAAAAAACTGTCACATTATTTTAAGTTATGAATAAAATATAAGTAGGGTTTGTAGGGTATCCAAACTACCTGTACCACTGTGCAGGCGAGTTAGTAAGGCTAATGTGGAGGTGAAAAGTATGGTTATTAAAGTTATTACACCACCAAAATTTGTACGTAAAGTATTAGCTAAAGTATTCCGCGTAAGCACTAAGGATTAATTAAAAAGAGTGAAGCATTTTTACAATGCGTCACTCTTTTTTTTATTTAAGCACGCGTAACCAAGTTAGAACGTAAACAACGTGTACAAACCTTCATAGTTTTAGTAGCTCCATTATGTGCAACTCTTACCTTTTTAACATTAGCTTTCCACATCTTATTACTTCTTCTATGAGAGTGACTCACTTGAATACCAAAGTGAACGTCTTTTGAACAAATCTCACATTTTGCCATATAAAACACCTCCTTAAAATATTGGCGACATAACAACTGATATTCTAACAGAAATTATATTATTTTTCAAGTTGTTTTTTTAATTTAAAATACTTTGTATAATGTGAGCATGTATGATATAATGATTGTCATAAAAACCATTTTGATAAAAGGAGGCGTTGTTGGTGGTAGAAAAGTTTTCAAATCAGCAAGGTACAATTGAAATTGACGAGGAAGTTATTGCGCAGATTAGTGGTATTACAGCTACTGAGTGTTATGGTATAGTAGGCATGGCAGCACGTGGAGTTAAAGATGGTATAGTAAGGTTGCTTATGAGAGATAATATCACTAAAGGTGTTTTAGTTACCTTCCAAGAGAACCAAGTTGATATAGAGTTTCATATTGTTGTTGAATATGGCACAAAAATATCTGCGGTTACAGATAATTTAATGAGTACAATAAGATACCAATTAAAAGATATGTTAGGCTTACAAGTAGGAGTTATTAAAATTTTTGTCGAGGGTGTAAGAGTAGACAAGTAGGAGGGCGAAAAGGTGAAAGTACAGTCAATTGACCCATTATTGCTACAAAAAATGATAGTAAGTGGAGCTATGTTACTAGACGATAAAAAGGATTTTATAAATGAGTTAAATGTATTTCCGGTTCCTGACGGTGATACGGGAACAAATATGTCGCTTACTATGTTAGCAGCGGCTAAAGAAGTGGAGGCAGTTGAAGCTATCAATATAAAGGTTATTGGTAAAGCTTTTGCTAGCGGTTCTCTTAGAGGGGCGCGTGGTAACTCTGGGGTTATTTTATCCCAGCTTATCCGTGGTTTTGTAAAAGGATTAGATAAGGAAGAAGTGGATACTGTTACATTAGCTAAGGCTTCTCAACTTGGTGTGGAGACTGCTTATAAAGCTGTTATGAAGCCTAAGGAAGGTACTATTTTGACGGTAGCAAGAGAGGTTGCTAATAAGGCATCTAGTATTTGTGAGGAAGTTACAGATATTGGTGAATTTATAAAACAGGTTATAGAATATGGCTATAAGATTTTAGCTAAGACACAAGATATGTTGCCAGTGTTAAAAGAGGCAGGAGTTGTGGATGCTGGTGGACAGGGTCTTATGACTATTATAGAGGGAGCGGCTAGAGTTTTGCTTGGCGAGGTTGAGGTTAATATTAGTAAACCGCTATCTAAAGGAGCATTTTCGGCTTTAAAACAGTTTGATACTGCAGATATTACGTTTATGTATTGTACAGAGTTTATAGTACAAAGAGATATGAGTAAATCTTATGACGAAGATGAAACTAGGGAATTTTTATCTACTATTGGAGATAGTTTAGTAGCTGTGTCTGATGAGGATTATATAAAGATTCATGTGCATACTGACCATCCGGGACTTGCTCTTGAACATGGTCTTAGATTTGGACAGTTGACTAATATTAAGATAGAGAATATGTGTGAACAACATTCGTCTATTCTTGATGAGGGTGAAAGTGCTGTTCCTGCAAAGCCTAAGAAAGATTTAGGGTTTGTATCAATTGTAGCAGGTAGTGGTTTTGTAGAAATTCTTAAAAGTCTAGAAGTAGATGAAATTGTTGAAGGTGGTCAAACTATGAATCCGAGTACTGAGGATATTATAGAAGCGATTACACGCGTTCATGCTAATAATGTTATTGTTATGCCTAATAATAAAAATATTATTTTAGCAGCTGAGCAAGCGGCAGAGCTTGTAAAGGATTGTAATGTGTCGGTTGTGCCTACTAAAACTATTCCAGAAGGTATTTCTGCAATGATTTGTGTGGATAAGAGTTCGCCTGTTGATGATATTACTAATGATATGAAGGATGTTATTAAAGGTGTGCAAACTGGCCTTATTACAATTGCGGTGCGAGACACTGTTATGAAAGGGCAAAACATTGTGGAGGGTGAATATCTTGGTATTTTAGATGGCGAGATTGTTACTCATCAACCGACGATTAAAGAAGCGTATTCTGATTTATTATCTAAGCTTAATGATGATAGTGAGATTGTCTCTATTTATTATGGTGAGGATATTGATGCCAATACTGCTGATGAGTATTTTGATATGGCTCTGGAAATGTATAATGATATAGATGTTGAATTACATTGTGGTAATCAACCTGTGTATTATTTTATGATTTCGGCCGAGTAAGTGTATTATATTTAAGTGTAATCGCTACAGTGATTACACTTTTTTTGTTTGTAGGTGAATTTATGATTTTAGATTTAAAAGGTGTAGGAGAGCAGACTGCTGCTAAATTTTATAAGTTAGGAATTGTTTCTATTAAAGATTTAGTGGAACATTATCCTAAAGAACATGAGGATAGGCGAAGTGTGGTAGCTATTAATAATATGGCTATTGGAGAGGTTAATAATATAATCGGCCGTGTAGTGATGCGTCCTGAAGTAAGCCCTACTAAATATGGCATTCGGGTTAGTGTGTGGATTGGAGATGGTACGGGAAAAGTTAAAGCTGTGTTTTTTGGCCAACCTTATTTAAAAAGTACTTTTATTGTTGGGGAGTTATTTAATTTTTATGGGAAGGTTATGCTAAATGGCGGAAAGTTTGAAATGCAATCTCCGGAGTTCCAAAAGGCATGTAATTATACTGCTATGATTGTCCCAATTTATGCATCCACTGTAAAACTATCTCAAAAGGTTATTCGCCAGCATATGGCTAATGCGCTTAAGGTTATTGATATAGTTGAGAATTTACCACAAGAGTTGTTAGAAAAATATAAACTTATGGGAAAGAAAGAAGCCATAAATAATATCCATTTTCCAGTTACACCAGATAGTTTCTTTCAAGCGAGAAGAAGACTTGTATTTGAGGAGTTATTCTTATTACAACTGTGTTTATATAAATTAAAGCAGGATTTTAAAACTCGTAATGAAGGGACTCAGAAACATATGCCAGATGATTTTAATAGTTTTATTAAATGTCTGCCATTTCAACTTACTGGCGCGCAGAAGCGTGTTACTGCTGAAATTCTTAAAGATATGAGTAGTTTTTATGCTACTAATAGACTTATCCAAGGTGATGTTGGCTCTGGAAAAACTGCTATTGCAGCTATTAGTTTATTTGTAGCGGTTAGAAATGGCTATCAAGCTGCGCTGATGGCTCCTACAGAAGTGTTGGCTAGACAGCATTTTGAGTTTTTAGAGCAGCTTTTTAAGCAATTTAATATTAATGTAGCATTGCTTACTGGCTCTATTACGAAAAAGCAGAAAAGATTATTACTGGAAGATATAAATAGTATTGACATTGTTGTGGGTACGCATGCATTGCTTGAGGATAATGTTACGTTTAATAATCTGGGCCTTGTTATTACAGATGAGCAACATAGATTTGGAGTGAGGCAACGCTTTAAGTTTTCTGATAAAGGTGTCCACCCAGATGTATTAGTAATGAGTGCAACGCCTATTCCTAGGACGTTAGCATTAATATTATATGGTGATATGGATATTTCGGTTATTGATGAGCTGCCACCTGGAAGAGTTCCTATTAAGACTAATGCTGTTACTACAGGATACTATGATAGAATTTTTAGCTTTATGAAAACTCATATAGGGGAAGGTAGACAATGTTATATTATTTGTCCTATGGTTGAAGAAAATGAGAAGCTGGAAGAGCTTAAAAGTGTTGTTGAGTACTCTAATGAGCTTAGCGAATCTGTTTTTAAAGGATATCGTGTAGAGCACTTACATGGTAAAATGAAAGGTTCACAAAAGAACGAAATTATGGAAAGGTTTGCTGGCGGGGAAGTTGACATACTTGTTTCTACTACAGTTGTTGAGGTGGGTGTTAATGTACCGAATGCTACTATTATGCTAATTGAAAATGCGGAGAGATTTGGACTGGCGCAGCTGCATCAATTGAGAGGGCGTGTTGGTAGAGGTTTGCATGAATCGTTTTGTATTTTAGTTAGTGATTCTAAAAATAAGGATACTAAAGAAAGATTAAAAATTATGCAACAAAGTACTGACGGTTTTGTTATTGCGGATACTGACCTTAAGCTTAGAGGTGGTGGAGATTTTTTTGGGACTAAACAACATGGGTTGCCAGAAATGAAGATTGCTAATTTATATACTGATATGGAAGTTTTAAAAATAGTGCAAGCTCAACTTGAGCAAGATAAAGATGTGCTTGAGGATAAATATGGCAGCTTGTTAGCTAGTCGTATGCAAGAAATTATTTTATAAATGCCTCTTGTGGACTAAGGATTGTTCTCCAAGTAGTGTGAAAGGAAGTTATTATGAGAGTTATTAGTGGTAAATGTAGAGGTACAAAACTTATAGCACCGGATGGGACTACTACTAGACCAACAGCAGATAGAGTTAAAGAAACGATTTTTAATATAATTAATTTTGATTTGCCAAGATGTAGATTTTTAGATTTATTTAGTGGCAGTGGTGCTATTGGAATTGAGGCTTTAAGCCGTGGTGCTGATTGCGCTGTATTCGTGGAAGCAGATGAGAAAGCGCTGGCGGTTATTAAAAAAAATTTAGAAAAAACAAGATTAGCACAATTTGCTACAGTATATAAAAGCCGTGTTGAGGAAATATTAAGAGAAGACATTATCGGTACATTTGATATTATCTTTATTGACCCGCCTTATAATTATGAATTAGAAAAAATTGTTAATTTTATTGTTGATAGAAAATTATTAAATCCAGGCGGTAAACTTATTATTGAAAATAGTCGTGACAGTTTAGATATTATTACAGAAGGTCTTGTGATTAAAAGAACAAAACTTTATGCTACTACTAAAGTTAATATTTATGAGGAAGCTGTTAAGTTAATTTGACTCTATTCTTTGCAAGATGGAGTCTTTATAAGTTAGAGGAGATGACATTATGAAAATTGGAATTTACCCTGGGACGTTTGACCCTGTAACTAATGGCCATTTAGATATTATATTAAGAGCAAATAGTATTGTAGATAAACTTATAGTGGCAGTCCTGTTTAATCCTGATAAGCTTAGCAATACGCTATTTGATGTGGCTGAACGAGTGGAATTATTAAAAGAAACTACTAAAGATATGGAACATGTGGAAGTGGACTTTTTTTCTGGATTGTTAGTAGACTATATGATGAAAAATAACGTTAGTGTAATCATCAGAGGACTGCGTACTATTACTGATTTTGAATATGAAATGCAGATGGCACACATTAACAAAAACTTAGCCAATAACATTGAAACGTTATTTATGGTTACAAGTACACAATATGGATTCTTAAATTCTAGTTCAGTTAGACAACTTGGATTTTTTGGTGGAGATGTTTCTGATATGGTCCCCGGGATTGTGGAAGAAAAAATTCGCGAAAAATACAAAACCTCTCATCAATAGTAAATGAGAGGTTTTTTGTATATGTACTTATCCACGAATGTGCATTTTAAAATTGTATTGACTTACTTTAATGTTACTGAATAATAAATTTAAATCGCCACTGGAAATAACTTCTTCCCCCAGTGCATAAAAAGCATCTTCTACAAGAGTTTTCTCAAGATTATAGATATAAGCAATATTTTGAGGTGTGTAAACACTTGAATTTGTAACGCTAAATTGTCTGGTTAATAAAGTTGCTATATAGCTTTGCACTTCAGTAATCAGTTTAAAAAATGTAACTTTGTTTATCTCAGTTAAGCCAAGCTTATCCATAATATGTAGAATGTTTTTTTCGGAATCTTCTAAGATTGCTGCTACCTCCTTAGTATCATAAGGTGCTTCTGAAGTTTTTAAAAATATATCCAACTCTCTAATTTTGGGTTGTATATAGGTATAATAAACCTCCTGAAAATTAGTAGGTGTTACCCCACAAGACACAAACTGACTCATAATTAACTCTCCTTTTCTGTTAAATAAAAATAATCTTTCTACTTATGATTATAAACTAAAATTAAGCTACATACTATATGTAATACTTGGAACTAGGCTAGGATATTATTATTATACCTTATTATGGGGGGACTGTAATGTAGTACTTATAAGGGGTAGGGGGTGTTTTGTATTTTAAAAAATATTATTAATGTAACGATTATGTAATACTTGGAATTAAAGTTATTGCGGTATCTTTTAAGCAAAATACCAAATATTGACGAATTAATATAGATTTTATTGGAAATACATGATATAATGGCTTAGTTATACAGGTTTTAAATGTTTTCATAGGAGGAATTAATGAAATGAACACTAGTGTAGAAGTTTTAGAGAATAGTCAAGTTAAGTTAATAGTAGAAGTAGGTCAAGGGGAAGTTACAAAGGCCATTGACAGTGCTTATAAGGAAATGAAAAAAGACTTTAACGTACAGGGGTTTCGTAAAGGGAAAGTTCCTAAGGCTATGATCGAAAAAATGTATGGTTCTGAAGTATTCTTTAATAATGCTGCTGATATTATAATAGATAATACGTTTGGTAAGGCAATTATGGATAATGATATTAAAGTGGTTGCACGCCTTCGCAAAGGTGATTTAACAGTAGAAAAGATGTCTAAGGATGCTATGAAATATACAGCAATAATTGCGATTAAACCAGTAGTTGAGTTAGGTCAGTATAAAAATCTTACTATTGAAGCTGATGAAGTTGTTGTAACTGATGAGGAAATTAACGAGGAGATTGCTAAAGAAGTTAATAAGAATGCTCGTGAAATTAAGGTAACGGACCGTGCGGTTATGCTTCAAGATAAGGTTACTATTGACTTTAAAGGTTTTGTAGATGGGGAAGCTTTTGCTGGTGGAGAAGCTAATGACCACCCATTAGTTATAGGGTCTGGTAGCTTTATACCAGGATTTGAAGAACAACTGATAGGTAAAAACATAGGTGATACTTTTGATGTAAATGTAACTTTTCCACAAGAGTACCATTCTGAAGAGTTAAAGGGCAAACCAGCAGTATTTAATGTAACAATAAAAGATATAGACGTGACAGAGTTACCAGAAATTAATGATGATTTTGCAGCAGATATTTCTGAATTTGACACATTAGATGAATATAAAGCAGACCTACGGGCAACTCTATTAAAAACAAAAGAAGATGAAAACCTTAGTAACATTAATAACACAGCAATTGACTTAGCAGTAAAAAATGCAACGTTTACTATTCCTGAAGCTATGATTGAAGAGGAAATTGATAACCAGATGTCTACTGTTGAGAATAATATGAAAAGACAAGGTATAGATTTTGCTCAGTATTTACAATTCACTGGTATGGATATGGACGAATTTAGAAATAACTTTAGAGCAGGGGCTATAACTCAAATTTCAGGTAGAATAGTGCTTGAAGAAGTTGCTAAGCAAGAAAATGTGGAAATTCCAGATTCAGAACTAGATAAGCAATTAGAAAAGATGGCAGAGCAGTATAAAATGCCGGTAGAAGAGGTAAAATTGGTAATGAGGGGTAATATAGAGCCTTTAAGAGAAGATCTCAAGACTCAAAAAGCAATGGATATCATAACTTCTTCCGCGCAAGTAGTAAAAAAACAATAAAATTCGGAGGTTAGATGTATGGCATTAGTTCCAGTAGTAGTAGAGCAAACCAATAGAGGCGAGCGTTCTTATGATATTTATTCTAGGTTATTAAAGGATAGAATTATATTATTAGGAGACCAAGTAAATCATGTTACTTCAAATTTAATAGTGGCACAGTTGTTATTTTTAGAGGCGGAAGACCCAGATAAGGACATTATGTTATATATTAATAGTCCAGGGGGTTCTATATCAGATGGTATGGCTATTTACGATACAATGCATTATATTAAGCCAGATGTATCAACAATATGTATGGGTATGGCAGCAAGTATGGGTGCGTTTTTGTTAGCCGGAGGACAGCCTGGCAAGAGGCTTGCACTTCCTAATGCGGAAATTATGATTCATCAGCCACTTGGTGGGGCGCGTGGTCAGGCTACGGATATTCAAATTCATGCTGAACATATCATTAAGACTAAGGCTAAAATGAACTCAATGTTAGCAGAGAACACAGGCCAACCTCTTGAACGAATTGCTCAGGATACTGAGAGAGATTACTATATGAGTGCATTAGAAGCGAAAGAATACGGTATCATAGATAGAGTAATTGAAAAATTGTAGAAAGAGGTGACTTATGGCTAGTAAGTTTGACGGGACCAAAGACCTAAGATGCTCATTTTGTGGGAAAGGTCAGGAGCAGGTAAGAAAGCTAATTGCAGGTCCTAATGTTTATATTTGTGATGTGTGTGTGGGGTTGTGTACAGAGATTATTGATGAGGAATTTGAGGAGTATATGAACTCCGAGGATATTAAGGAGATGCCTACTCCTAAGCAGATTAAGGTGCATTTAGATGATTATGTAATTGGGCAACAGGATGCGAAGAGGGCTCTGTCAGTTGCTGTTTACAATCACTATAAGCGAATTAAGAAGGGTGCTGACAAAGATGATGGCATTGAATTGCAAAAAAGTAATATTTTGCTGCTTGGGCCTACTGGTTCTGGTAAAACGTTATTAGCGCAAACTCTAGCTAAGATGTTGAACGTACCTTTTGCGATTGCTGATGCTACTACTTTAACTGAAGCTGGTTATGTTGGTGAAGATGTTGAGAATATTTTGCTTAAGCTTGTGCAGGCAGCTAATTATGATATTGAGCGCGCTCAAATTGGTATTATTTATATAGATGAGATTGATAAGATTACACGTAAATCTGAAAATCCTTCTATTACTAGAGATGTTAGTGGTGAGGGCGTTCAGCAAGCACTTCTTAAAATCTTAGAAGGAACTACTGCTTCAGTGCCTCCTCAGGGTGGTAGAAAGCATCCTCATCAAGAATTTTTGCAAATAGATACGACTAATATTCTATTTATTTGTGGTGGTGCCTTCGATGGTATTGATAAAATTATTGAAAATAGGACTGGTCAGAAGACTATGGGCTTTGGAGCTAGTATTATGAGTAAAAAAGAAAAATGTGTTGGAGATCTTTTAAAACAATTAGAGCCACAGGATTTGCTAAAGTTTGGACTTATTCCAGAGTTTGTAGGTCGTGTACCAGCTGTTGTTTCGCTAGAGAGTTTGGATGAAGATGCGTTAAAACAAATTTTAACGGAACCTAGAAATGCTTTAGTTAAACAATATGCTAAATTGTTTGAGATGGATAATGTAGAACTAGAATTTACTGATGAGGCGTTAACTCAAGTGGCTAAGCTTGCTATTGAAAGGCAAACTGGTGCTAGGGGGTTAAGAGCTATTTTAGAAGGTGTGATGCGTGATGTTATGTATGAAATTCCTTCTATGTCAGATGAGTTAGAAAAAGTTATTATTTCCCAAGATGCTATTGAAGGAAAAGAACCTGAATTGGTTTATGCTAAACCTAAGAAACCTCGTAAGAAAACTACGAAAAGTGAACCAGCTTAAATTTTAATACCAGTGGGCAAATACCTCACTGGTATTTTTATTACTTACTTTTGTGGCTTGAAGTTATTGTTATATGTTGCTAAACTTATATTGAAAGGGAGTGATAAAATGGATATTGTACCAAACAGACCATATAGACATTTTAAGGGAAATTTATATTATGTTCATAACATTGTGACTCATACTGAAACGGGTGAGGCGTTAGTTTCTTACCAAGCTTTGTACGAGCCTTATGGGATGTTCGTTAGGCCAGTTGAGATGTTTACAGAGGTAGTACCTGAAGATAGAGTTGATAATTTAATGGGACAAAAGTTTCGATTTGAATTATTTGAAGGAGGCATTTCGGGTGTATGACATTATTGAATTAAAACATTTGGCGGAGCAAGGAGATGTACAAGCTCAGTTTAGACTAGGTTTTTACTATGAGCAAGTGCAGGATTATGAGGAGGCTGTGTATTGGTATTCTAAGGTTGCATCGCGCGGATTTGCTCAGGCTCAGCATCATTTAGGATTATGTTATGCTAGTGGGCGTGGTGTTAAACAGGATTATGCTGAGGCTGTTAGGTTGTTTACGTTAGCGGCTAATCAGGATTATAAAGAGGCGCAATTTGATTTAGGTTATTGCATAGCCCATGGTCATGGTGTGGAACTTGATTTTGATGAGGCGGTTAAATGGTATACTAAATCAGCAGAGCAAGATTATACAAAGGCTCAGTTTAACTTGGGTCATTGTTATGCTAATGGTCATGGTGTAACACAAAATATAACACAGGCTACTAAGTGGTATACGAGAGCAGCCGAGCTTGGTGATACTAATGCTCAGTATACTTTAGGTGCTAATTGCTTTAGAGAGAAAAATTATATAAATGCAGTAAAATGGTTTTCTCAAGCGGCACAAGCTGGCGATGCACAAGCGCAGTATAATTTAGGGGTTTGTTATGCGGCAGGAAATGGCGTACCGCAAAATTTTGAAGAAGCTGTAGTTTGGTATTCTAAAGCGGCGGCTCAAGATGATGTGGATGCTCAGTATAATTTAGGGGTTTGTTACATTGAAGGTAAGGGTGTAAAACAGGATTATGAAATGGCTAGCAAGCTATTTACCCAAGCGGCTTTAAGGGGTGACGCGGGTGCTAAAGCTACGTTAGAGGATATGATTAGTAAAGGATTGGTTTAAATCCAAAAAAAACAACCAGAGATATTGCGCTGGTTGTTTTTTTGTTACGATTTTTTCGATTTAGATTTTACCACTGCTTTATATGCACCTGTGTTAATAAGTTTTACAATTGGATTTATTTTACAATCGATAAAATACGCTTTGTCATTCCAACATTTTTTCTGCCAATATTGCTTATCACATTCAACTGTTTTGTAAGCCAATATTTTTTGGCATTGAAAATATGATAATTCTTTAAGCGAAGGTGAATAGTTGGAAGATAACATACAATTTATAAATTTTTGGCATTCTTTTTTTGTAACGGGATTATTAATAGTGGACATCCCACGTGTTATAGTCCCTCCATTTAAGGCTCCCCATAAAAGAGCTACTTTATTTAAGTACATAGCAGTTTTTTTTACTCCCGAACCTTTTGTAGTTACTAATGATAATACTGGTTTACCATAAACTTGAGGCCTATGAAACCATTTACATGTTCGGTCTATAAATGTTTTCATTTTACCAGAAATATTTTCCATATAAACAGGCGACGCAATAATTATTCCATCACTATTTATTAGTTTTTCCATTATTAATTGTGTATCATCATTTAGAACACATTTATCATGTAGTATGCAAACTTCACAGCCGATACATTCATTAATTTTATACTCAAATAGATTTATTATTTCAACTTCTATATTATAGGTTGCTAAAATAGCTGCTGTAGCCTCGATTAACCCATGTGTATACTTTTTTCTTTTACTACCATTTAATGCTATTATTTTCATTATTTATCACTCCTTATTTAACTTTATTATTTATTAAATATAAAAAAAAGGATAGGAACAAACCCTATCCAATTGTAAAAGTATTTTTGCCAGCTTCTTTTGAAGCGTATACAGCAACATCAGCAGTATTAAATAGCGTATCAAAATCTGAGCAATCTTTAGATACAACTGCCACCCCAATACTTGCGCTAATTGAGACCGAATTTGTATCATCAAAGTAGGTAGCAATTAAGGCACTACAAAGTTCTTGACATTTACCAGTAAGGTTAAAATCTGCGGTTTTAGTAAAGACTATAAATTCATCTCCCCCAAAACGGCCAAGTATAGTATTTTCATCAAAAAGCGTAACAAGTTTTGATGCTGCCTCTGTAATAGCAATATCTCCTATCGAATGGCTTAAAATATCGTTTACGGCTTTAAAGTTATCCAAATCAATTATAAATAATGCGCCGTCTGTGTTTGATGTAAGGTAAGAGGAAATAAGTTTTATTGTAGTAGTTTTATTATACAGGCCTGTAAATAAGTCGCGTTCAGCGCGGGAAAGTAGTTGAAGCTCTTTTTCCTTTTCAGAATGGATATTAACTACACTAATTATCGCTAACCATTCGCCAGTTATGGAATTTTTATGTAAATTAAACATAATTTTCACCCATTCATACGATGGAGAATTTTCACAAAAACGTGCTTCTACTTCATAATGGGTAATTCCATTGGCATAAATTTGCCTAATGTATTCTAACTTGGTCCTATCACGAACTTTATCTCTATCCCCCACATGAATGTAAGGTGTGATAATTTCTCCGAGAAAGGTTGAATAAGATTTTCCTATCCATTCGATTGGAGTAATTTTTTGATGCATATAAAAGTTAATTTTATCAGCGTTAATATCTAATTCTATAACTGAAATTGAACGGCTAAGAAGCAACTTGCGATACATTTGAAGCCTTTCGACTTCTTGGTCTGCTTCATATTTTGCTTGCTGTGTCATGCTAAAGCGTTTAAATATACCTTGTTCGGCAAGGCTAAGTAAAATAGAAATGCTTATTCCTGTAAGTAGAGTTGGCGCTTCATTAAAATAAAAGTACTCTCCCCTAAACGTGCTGTACATGCGAACAACAATCACGTTTGCAGTAGCAAAGAAACATGGAAATGTTAGAGCTAAAGTTAATTTATCGGATAGTTTATCGTCATATAATAAGCAAGTTTCACTAAGCAGTAAAGCTATAATTATTAAATAAAAATGCCAGGCTTCTGCCCATTGACTGTTAATAACCCAATATATTACTAAACCATTTAAAATACTAACTAAATGCCATAGATATTTAAAATTATATTTTGGAGCAATAACTAGACTGTTCATCTTAAGTACGAGATATGAGTTATAACTAAAGAAAATAGCGATCATAATATACATATAACACCTCACTTTCTTTTAGAATAGCATGGACTGGTTAATGTTGCAAGCAATTATATAACATGATATAATATGCTAAAGGATTTAAAAAAATAATATACGCCTTAAGGAGGAATTAAAATGCAAACACTGGGTAAACAGTTGGCTAAAATAGTAAGTGTTCACATAGCGTTGATAGTTACTATTATGACACTGATACATACGATAAGTATAAGTGTGCAGTTAGAAGATGAAGCCCAAATGATACTAGAGCTTGACAGCAGTATTGAACTGGCGCAATTTGAAGGCTGGTTGGATTCAAACATATTATATTTAGAAGCTATTAAAGCAGCTATGGAAGCGAATAATGGATTTGAACATCTATATGCCTTTGATGATTACTTTGCCAAGTTACTGGAGGCAAATCCTTATTTAGTCAATATACTAATTGGTACACAAAATGGTGATATTGTTTCTGCTAAAGAAATTGATGATGAAAATTATGACCCTAGAAACATGTCATGGTATAAGGGTGCATCTGAAGTTAAAGGTTTGTATATTTCAGAGCCATATTTTTCAATTGCTAGCAAGGAGCAAGTAATTAGTATGTCTATGCCAATCACTAATCCAAATAAAGATATTGTAGGAGTTATTGCTATAAATATTTCGGTAGATGTTATAAGCGAAACTATTGATGATTTATCAGGGCTTGATGATGTGAAGTTTTTTATTATGAATGAGCGTTTCCAAATAATTTCTCATAATAATGCTGAATATAATCCTGATGAAGAAGGACTTACGCTTGTTACTGATATTGGAGATTACGAAAGTTTGCGAGATAATCCGGAGGGGACTATTGTAAGAACTGCGGATGCACAAGGAAATAAACAAATTAGTGTTTATACTAAAGTGCCATTTACTACATGGAAAATTGTAGCGAGTTATCCTACATCGATGAATACATCTACTGTGTATTTTAATATTATAATGAATATTGTCATCGGTATTGCTGCTGTTTTAATTGGTAGAAGTGGACTTATAGCTGCAACGTCTCGTTATATTTCTCCGCTTGAGGAGGGCATTGGCGCGCTGACTCAGCTTAAATATGGCAAGCTTGATATTGATACTTCTCATATTGACGTTAATTCTGAAGAGATGGAAGTATTTGTTGAAAGTATCAATGATATTTCTTATAATCTTAAAGGGTATATTAATGAAATTTCTACTACACTTGAGCAGTATTCAGAAGGTAACTTTGTGCGTAATTGTTCTAATAATTATGTAGGGGATTTTATTGTTATTGATGAGTCTTTAGAGGAAATATCAGTAAAATTAAAAGATTTGTTAGTTAAAATTGCAGAAGCTGGTGTTGTAGTTGGGTTTGGTTCTACCCAAATTTCAGATGGAGCTAGTTTGTTGGCTGAGGCGACTATGAGTCAGTTAGAAATGTTGTACGAGTTTAAAAACAATGTGCGTAAAGCTATGGATAATATGAATAGTGCAGATGAAAATGAACGTAATGAGGCTAAAGAGCAGTTGGTTAAATTAATTGAAGCTGTGCTGTGGGATACGGATAGACTGATAGCGGAAATTGAAGTTACGGTTGTTGTATCGGAGCAAAATTATGCTACTAGTATTTCATTAGCTGAGCATGTAGAATATATGAATGGCTATGTTGCGCGTTTTGTTGTAGATTAGAAGATAGGAATAGGATATAAGAAAAAGGCTTAAATGACCCGAGGTGGTTGCATTTAAGCCTTTTTTATTTAACAAAATTTATTGGTTAACAAAATTTATTGGTTAACAAAATTTGTTGTTAACGGTTTTTCGCTTGTTTTACTTTTTTGTATCTTGTTAATTCTATTTTAGTTACTGCTAAGCCTATAAGTCCAATTACTATAAAGGCTATTAAATACCATTTAGGGTCTAAAGTTAAAATATTTGCCTTTTCTACTAATACATTAATTTTGTCATCCCCAATGTCTCTAGTGATTAATGCACCCGTTAAATTTACTTTAGTATCTATTTTAGCATACGTATCATCTGTTAAGATTACTAGAATGTCTTCTACTTCTCCATTGCCAAACATTACTTGGATATGAGCGCGGTTTTCTTCTACTGTTGTTGGGAAGAAAAAGTATTTTGTATACGTATAAGAGCCAGTGTCGGCTTCTACTAAAGTATACTCGCTTATAATAATATCCTTGTTCATTAGCTGGGCTATAGAACCGACGGCAGGAACTTGATAACCTGAGAGTGCACCTATGTAGTGACTCGCTCCACTAAATAGTGACCAGACGATTAACGCAATTCCTCCGAGGCCAAATACTAGCGAAACTAGTATACAAGAAAACAAAGTAACTTCTCGCGGTTTTGGCGAGTTGTCGTCTTTAATAGGTTCGTAGTCGATGATTTCTGGTTCTATAATAGTTATTTCTGTTTGATTATCATCATGATTGACTGCCGGAGGATTAAATCCTGCTGGCTCTTCGATAATAACTAACTTTCCTTCGTCTTTTTTCTCCATAATTCACCTTCCTTATAATCAGATAGGTTTTGTTAAGCTTTAAAATGAAAAGCTTTTGAAAGCCCCTGGCCCCCAAGCTGCCCCCTTTAGCGGTAGTTTCATATTAAATTAACAGCTCCATTAGATAAATTAATTATAACATAATTTTATTGGGATATGTCTTTATTATAACAGGAAAATTTTGTAATGCAATGTTTTTTTTGTTTTGGAGAACATGGTAGTAAAAGGAGTGTGTTATATGGATGATAAGTTAAAAATGGAAGCACTAGGCATTCTAGTTGTTCTTATTTTATGCATTGCCATGGTAATAGGGTCTAATTTGATTTTTGAGAATAGCTATTTGCCTGACAAAATCAATCGTAATGTACAGTACTATAAAGCGGAGGTAATTGAGATTATTAGCGAAAACTTGCAAACTGATTCGGGCGAGTTTTCACTTGGTAAACAAGAGTTAAAAATTCAATTTGCTGAAGGCCCTTATATAGGACAGCAGTATAATATTTCCAATTACGTTAGTAGACTATATAACATTATTGCTACTGAGGGTAAATATCTTGTCATTGCATGTTATATTTCTAATGATGCCATTGCAGAAATGAGTGTGTATAATCATTATCGCTTTAATTTTATTATGATTTTAGTGCTATTATTTTTCGTTCTTATAATTTGGGTCGGTAAATTTAAAGGCCTGCGTTCTGTCATTTCTCTTATATTTACAGGTATAACAGTTATGGATCTAATGCTACCATTGCTGCTGCGAGGTATGGCACCTATTGTGGCGGCGCTTATTGTTGTATTTTTAAGTACGCTAGTAACACTTTGTTTAGTTGGAGGATTTTCTAAAAAAACTTTTAATGCTGTAATTGGTACATTGGCCGGTGTTATTGTGGCTACAGTAGTTGCATATGTATTTGGTAAACTTGCTAATTTATCTGGAGCTACTATGGAAGAAACTGAAGCTTTGCTTTATGTGTCTGAAACTAGTGGTCTTAAAATTAAAGGGTTGCTATTTGCAGGAATTTTGATTACGTCCTTAGGCGCGGTTATGGATGTAGCTATGTCGATTGCTTCTGCTATGCATGAGTTTATTGCGGTTAATCCTGATTTATCTACTAAGGAGCTGGCGCATAGTGGTATGGCGGTTGGTACTGATATGATTGGGACTATGACTAATACTCTTATTCTAGCGCTTGCTGGTGGAACGCTTAATAATTTTATTTTAATTTTTGCGGCGGATATGGATACTGTTCAAATGCTTAATATGGATATGCTATGTGTAGAAATTTTGCAAGCTTTGGCAGGCAGTGTTGGAATCGTTTTAACAGTACCGTTAACCGTTTGGTGTGGGTGTATGTTATATCGCCGAAGATAGATTTTTGTGTTAAGTTTTTCGGTATATATCCAATAAACAACATAAAACCATAAAAAACTGGTAAGAAATTCATCTTATCAGTTTTTTTGTGTATAAAAATAAAATAATCTGGCAACACTTCAATAGTTAGTAATAGGAGCGATTAACTTAGTATCAAAATCTATAAGAGTTTTATATAAATTTTAATACTTTGACTTAACAAGACCTAATAATAATCAACAAGGAGGCCAGTAATGAATTATATATTAATAGCAATACAGTTGTTTTTCACACTTGTAATGGGAACCTACTTTTTTATGCAAATTGATAAAGAAAAATCGTCAAGAGTTAGTCTTAACGAAGGGTCTGATAAAAAATTTGATGAAATTCAACAATTGAGAAAGACAAAATTAACGCCACCTCTAACAGAGAAAATGCGCCCAAAAGCTGAGCAAGATATTATAGGACAAACGGATGGACTGCAAGCTCTTAAGATAGCACTTTGTGCTCCAAATCCACAACATATAATTATATATGGCAGCCCCGGGGTAGGTAAAACAGCGGCGGCAAGGATAGCTTTAGACATGGCAAAATCTCAATCTAATTCGCCTTTTAGAGCTGATGCTCCATTTATTGAATTAGATGCAACTACATTACGTTTTGATGAAAGAAGTATCGCGGACCCTTTAATAGGTTCGGTTCATGACCCTATATATCAAGGTGCAGGGGCATATGGTAATGCAGGTGTGCCACAGCCGAAACAAGGGGCTGTGACTGATGCTCATGGCGGAGTATTATTTATTGATGAAATAGGTGAATTAAATACCATACAAATGAACAAACTTTTAAAGGTACTAGAAGATAGAAAGGTACATTTTGAGAGTGCATATTATTCAGCGGCAGATAAAAATACGCCAAAACATATTCATGATATTTTTGCAAATGGATTGCCTGCTGATTTTAGGTTAATAGGAGCTACAACTCGCAAGAGAGAAGAGTTGCCAGCTGCGCTTAGATCTAGATGTGTAGAAATATCATTTAACGACCTTAATCAAGTTGATATTAAAAATATTGTAAAACGAGCGATAGCTAAAGATAAAATTCATATTGATGAGTCAGCTATTAATTTGATAGCTAAATATTCTAACAATGGACGTGAAGCTATAACTATATTACAAACAGCTCTTAATAAAATGAAATTGGAACAAAAAACGCTTATCTCAACAACTGATTTAGAATGGGTATTGCAATCGGGAGGATATTCTATAGTTAACCCTCAATTAGTTGATTCTAAACCGTATATTGGTAAAATTAATGGTTTGGGAGTAGTGGGTCAAGGTAAGGGAATGATACTGGATATACAATGTGTGGTTAAAAAAACAGATACACCTGAACTAAAGATAACAGGGATTATAGAAGAAGAGCAACTGAAGCATTCTAATAGTACGTTTAAACGAAAAAGTTTAGCTTCGGCATCATTAGAAAATGTGATTACTTTAATGAAAACTATGTATGATGTATCGATTGAAGATTACTTTGTGCACATTAATTTTCCAGCTGATGTACCAATAGATGGGCCGTCTGCTGGTGTAGCTATGTTTTGCTGTTTATACTCGGCTATTTTTGATAAACCTATAAACTCTAATATAGCAATTACAGGAAAGATTACAATTCATGGAGATATATATGCTGTTGGAAAAGTGACTGAGAAAATTCAGGCGGCTAAAGAGGCCGGGGTAAAAACGGTATTTATTCCTAAGGATAATATGCAACAAAGTTATGATGATTATATAGGGATTAACGTTATTCCTGTTAGCCATATACAAGAAGTTATAGAATCTATATGGGTAACACCTTTATTAATGTCGCAAGCTCAAGTATTATATGGTATATAGCTGAAAGGAGAATGATGTATGAATGTAACAAAAGCTGAATTGATAATTACTGCGGGCAATAGCTCTCAGTTTCCACAAACTGAAGTAACAGAAATAGCATTTGCAGGAAAATCGAATGTAGGAAAATCGTCGTTAATTAATTCATTGTTAAATAGAAAAGCTTTAGCTAGAACAAGCTCCCAGCCAGGTAAGACGCAGACTATAAATTTTTATAATGTCCAAGACATTATGAATTTTGTTGATTTGCCAGGATATGGATATGCGAAAGTTTCTAAGGTACAAAGAGAAAATTGGGGTAAACTAATAGAGGGGTACTTGTCAGATAGACATGCCCTTTCCAAGGTTGTGTTATTAATAGACATTAGACATGCGCCATCTGAAAATGATAAGCTTATGTATAATTGGATTGCGCATTACCATAAAAATGTTATTGTGGTAGCAACTAAGGCGGATAAGCTTAAGAGAAGTCAGGTTAATAAGCATTTAGCAGTGATTAAGAAGGATTTGGACTTGCAAGCTAAGGATGAATTAATTGCCTTTTCTGCTACTACTAAACAAGGAAAAGATGAACTATGGAATTTATTGAGCATGGAAAATACGAGGTGAATTTAAAATGAATGGTAAAAATGATTTCTATCTTTCTGGTGGAAAACTTAACTTAAATCAACTAAATTATAGAAAACCAGTTGAACCGGTTGTAACTGAAAATGAAGTGGAGCCGGTTGTAACTAAAAGAGAAATGCCGACTGCGTTTAAGCCAGTTGTAGCTAAAAGCGAAGTGCCGACTGCGTTTAAGCCAGTTGTGACTGAAAACGAAGTGGAGCCTGCTGTAGAGCATACTGAAGTGCCGACTGCTGTGGAGCCTGCTGTAGAGCATACTGAAGTACCAACTATTTTGGAACCTGTTGTGACTGAAAATGAAGTACTTACTACTCATGAGCCTATTGTACACAACACTGAAGTACCGATTACTCATGAACCTATTATGCATCACACTGAAGTACCGACTACTCATGAGCCTATTATGCAGCATACTGAAGTACCGACTACTCATGAACCTATTATGCATCATACTGAAGTACCGACTACTCATGAGCCTATTCTGCAGCATACTGAAATACCGCCTGCTTGGGAGCCAGTTATGCAGCATACTGAAGTACTTACTACTCATGAGACTGTTATAAGCGAAATACCTAATACTCATGAAGCTATTGTACATGAAAGCGAAGTACCTACTACTATAGAGCCTATTGTGCAGCACGCAGAAGTACTTACTACTCATGAAGCTATTGTACACGAAAGTGAAGTACCTACTACTATAGAGCCTATTGTGCCGCATACTGAAGTACTTACTACTCATGAAGCTATTGTAACCGAAAATGAAGTACGTGCTACTCATGAAACTATTTTAACTAAAAGCGAAGTGCATAATGGAATTGTTAATAATAATGAATTTAATCAAATTCCAAATTTAAATTCTATTAATAATCACGATTTTAACCAAATTATTAGACCAACTTTAAGCTATAATCACGAATTTACACAACAAATTAATAAAAACATTAGTGATAATGACGAATTAGAAATTGTTGATAATCCGCAAGCTACTGATAATAAATTGTTCAATCCAGTCAGCAGGCCGGATCCTGTTAATAATAACGAATTTAGCCAAATTATAAAGCCAAATCTTGTTAATAATGATGAAGTTAATCAAATTGTTAATCCAAAATTTATTGATAATAGTGATTTTAATCAAAAATTTTCTGTAAAATTTAATAATAATGATATTGCCTCTGCTGACAAGTTAGAATCTATTGGTAATTCTATTGTTACTAATGAAGAAAATATTGTGGATAACACAGAAATTATTGTTAATAATAAAGAAAATATCGTTGATAATATAGAAACTATTGTTAATAATACAGCTGCTATAATTAATAGCGGAGAAAATATTGTTCATGATATGGAAAATATTGTTGATAACATAGAATTTGTTAAAAGTCATATTTCTGCTATTGAGCCTATTGTTAATGACGTGGACACTATTGAACCTATTATTAGTGATGTGGATGCTATCGAGCCTATTATTGATATTGAATCTATCGAACCTATTAACGACGTGGATACTATTGACTCTATTAATGACGTGGAGACTATAGATGCCGATGTTGATACTATTGAGCATATTAATGACGTTGATGCTATAGCACCTATTAAGCCTATTGTTACAAAAACTGTATCACAAACGCAAGTTAATGCAGATATTGGGCCTATTATTACGCACGAGGAATACGGAAATTCAGATATAATTAATTCTGATATTATTGCTAATTCAATCGAAGCTATTTATAATTTGGAGCCAGATGAGATAGAAAAAACTTATCATTCTGATAATAATAAAGAAGTGCTAACTAATCCAGCACAACTAACTAATACAAACGAAGCAATAACTAATAATGAAGTAATACCTAATAATAACGAAACTAATAATAACGAAACTAATCAAGATAATGACGAAGCTAATATAAAAACTATTGATGAGGTAAATGCGGAACTTATTTTAAATATTGGTAAAACCGGAAAAACTAATGTTAAGCATGATACTAATGTTAAGCATGATACTAAGGGTAAGCATGATAACGTAGCAATTGTGTTAGAAGATAATACTTTAGAGCCGATTGTATACGCCCAAAATATGGAAACTCTTTTAGAAGACGATTTAGAAAACAATTTAAAAAATGAGTCAAGTGCTGAAGATACTCAAAATATAATCGCTCCAAAGCCTGATATTGCAAGCCAAGCGAAGCTTAATACTATATCTAAGATGGCTGGAGATGATACATCGGATTTAACAAATAGTCTTGCAGATGCACTAGCTGAAGCGTTTGCAAAAAATATTCAGTCTAAGCCTAAGCCAAGACAAGCTAAGCAAGCTGCTGAGTTACAAGCTCATATAGCGAAGGAGAAGCAAAATGCTCAGGCGGAAAAAACCAATCCTACTACATCGTCTCCAATTGGCAGATTAGTATTTAAGGATGTTATTGATGAACATGGGAATTACGTAGTAAAAGAAGGTGAATATGTGGATGAGGATATTTTAGCTGAGGCGCGTGAAAAAGGCTGTTTAGTGCAACTTATTATGAAAACTTATGTAGAGCACAACTAAAAAGTACCGTAGCAAGCGCTACGGTACCAATAGTACTATTATTTTTGTGCAAATTTAGCGATTAGCAAATCACTTTTTCGCTGAGTAAACTGAGAAATGCATCTAGCTATAAATTTTCTATCTTTAACTTCCACGCGATTTAAGTCTACTATAGAGGCTATATAATCTGGATAAGATGAATTTGTCACTGTAATAAAACGTGCATTTTTATTTGTGTCTAGGACAGAATTAATATTCTCAAATTGTTTTTCTTCAATTTCTGCTTCTTGATGAAAACATTTTAGATAAATCTTTTTACTTCCTTTAAATACAACTAAGTCACAAAATTTTTTATTATCTCCATCTGCGATGCTAACAGTATAACCAAACCGCTTATATAACTCTGCGACATAACTAACAAATACAGAAGAATCCATGGAATCAATTAAATCCATTTTAGAATAAGCCTTAAAGGTTTTGTTTGAACGCATTTTTATAACTTGCATCATAGCTAGAAGCGTTATAACTAATATGACTTTATCAGCATTTGCACTCATGTCGTGAAAAATCAGTTTATAATATAGAAAAAAAGCGGATACAAACATACAAAATCTAATCATAAAATCACCTCGCAGCTAGAGTATTGACATATAAGTTATTTTTATACATGTTAAAATAAACTTTTTATAACTATTGACAAGATTAACCCAAAGCCCTATAATATAAGTAACAAAATTTACCACCTAGGCCTTGATTTATAGGCTGTATTTTTGAGGGGCGGAATTTTCGTTATAAAATTTACACAGCTCAAAGGAGAGATTTTATGAAAGAATTACTTACAGATTTCATAACTAGCGAACCTACTTATAAAGAGGTTGATGATGACCATACAGTCAATGTGCTTTCTGTCGATGAGAACATTAAGGCAATGCTAAAATATTTAATATTCCATAAAAAGGAAACTCTAAAAATTACAAAAGCTATTACACAGGAGCAGTTAGACAATTGTGAGCCTATAGTGCATAGATTCGGGCTTATTGAATTTAATGAAGAAGGTCAAAAGCCTGTTATATTAATTACAGATAGTAGTGGTACTAATGCATTTGAACCTTTAAGAAACAAAAAGACTCATGAAAATAACCTCTCAATGTTTATGAACGGAAATTCCTTATCAAACATAACAAACATTACTTACAAGAGACACAAGCCTGAAATTGCAACTTTAGGTAGAAAAAAGAGAAAAGAGTTGCTTAATTCTTTGCGTGCGGATGCTAACTTTACGACTACTGAATTAGATTCTAGCACTGTAATAGATAGATTGCACAATATGGTAGATATATCAGTAATTCCAGTAATAAGAAGAGCAGTAGTTGAAAACATTACGACTCACCGTTTAGTAACGTTACTTGCAACGTCTGTACCAAGTCCTCTTATTGATAAGATTTTACAACAAGATGATTTAGCAGATGATTTCTATACTATGAATGAAATTAAAATTTATCCTAATAATGTGCTTGAAGTGGTGGACACGGAAAATAGAATAGCGTACTTACTCCTTAATGTACCAGATGCTTGGTATTCAAATCCTAAAATTGCTACTGGGCCAGGAGTTATGAAGGAGAGTTCTTATATTGAGACTGTAAGTAAGTATTACACAAGCAAGTCTGTAGATAGCGCATTAAGAGAACATACAATTAAGACAATACTTATATCTAGAATGGAATAAATATAAATTATAGGCTCAGCAATTAGTTCGGGCCTATTTTTTATGAGAGCCTGTTAAATGTATAGTTTGGATAATTTTAGTCTATACTTTACTTAGGGGATATTACTTAATGATAAAATTAATTTAATAGAAAGAGGAACATTATGAATAAAAAATTAATGACAGTAGCAGTAGGAGCTACATTACTACTAGCTTCATTAACCACTGTACTTGCAAGAGAGGATGAAGATGTTAGGGCAGTTTGGATAACTACAGTTTACAATAGTGACTTTCCTAAAAATATTGATGATCCGCTAAAACAGCAGCTAGAATTTTCAAACTACTTAGACGAACTGCAAACGATTGGTATAAATACAATAATGGTACAAGTTCGCCCCACTGCAGATGCATTATATGAATCAAGCATAAATCCTTGGTCTAATGTACTTACAGGTGTTCAGGGTCAATATCCAGGATATGACCCACTAGCTTTTATGGTGCATGAAGCACATAAGCGCAATATGGAAATTCATGCTTGGCTTAATCCATATCGAGTAACTACTAAAGGTCAATCAATAGATGAGTTAAGTGTATTTCATCCAGCAGTACAAAATCCCTCGTGGACATTTGAATATAATGAAGCTTTGTATTACAACCCGGAGCTTGAGGTTGTAAAGGTCCATATTGAAGAAACGGTGCGTGAGATTGTCGCAAACTATGATATAGATGGGATACATTTTGATGACTATTTTTATCCGGCAGGCTATCCTTTAGGCGATGGTGAGTCTAAAGATGGCGAAGAGGCAAATAGGCGCAGGGAAAATGTTAATGATATGGTGGAGCGAGTAAGTAAGGTTATTAAGGAAACGGATGATTCGGTGGCGTTTGGAATTAGCCCGCTTGGTATTTGGAAAAATGATTTATCGGATATTACGGGGTCTAGCACAAATGGCGGTGAGTCGTATTACAATGTGTATGCGGATACTAGGACGTGGATACAAGAGGAATGGATAGATTATGTGGTGCCGCAAATATATTGGGAGATTGGACATGACTCAGCAGATTATGAAACGTTAGTGAGATGGTGGTCAAATGAGGTGTCTAATACTGATGTGGACCTTTATATAGGGCATGGGTTGTATAAAGAGAGTGTGGCGCTAGAGATTGCGCAGCAGCTTGCTATTAATGAGAAGTACGACCAAGTTGACGGTAGTATATTTTTTACTATGGGAGATATTTTAAGCAATTCGGGTAATTCTAAAGATCAATTAACTACTTATTATAATGATAAAATTCCGCCACAACCTGCTGAAGAGGATTCGGATAAGTTGACTGTAGTGGCTGACCCTAACGGAGAAATTCAGCTAGTGATTAATAATGAGTTAGTAGTGCCATCAGTAACACCTTATATAGATGCGGATGCTGAAACTACATTAGTGCCGGTTAGAGTGGTTTCGGAAAATTTAGGTGCGTTTATAAATTGGGATGGAGATAACCGAGTTATAACTATAATAGATAATGGGAGACGCATAAATTTACAAATTGATAACCTTGTGGCAACTGTAGATGGTAATGAGGTGACTCTTTTACTTGCTCCTAAAATTATAGATGATACGGCTATGGTGCCTATTAGGTTTATAAGCGAATATTTGGATGCTACGGTAGAATGGGAAGAGGATAATCGGGTTATTCGGATTGATAAGTGATAGTCAGTTAATTTAGTTAAGAAAGGAATGACATATGGAATTTATAACTCTATTATTAGATGTACTAATTGGTATAGTAGGGTTTGGCGTAAGTGCTTTAGTGGTGATATTGAAGTTGATACTGGCACTAATAGGCGGTATAGTTGTGGGTGTAAAGCTAAGGAGTATATTAGCGTTTGCAATTGCTGCAGGATTTTTATTCTTTTTCCCTTGGGCTATAATATTTACACCATTTGTGCCAAAACGCCAACCAAAGTTAGATAAATATTTAAGAAATCATCCTGATTTTAAAGGTAAAGACCCTGTTATTTCGTCGATTATGGCGTTGTCTGCTATAGTGGCTAAGGCGGATGGGCAGATTACTAAGGAAGAAGTAAATTTAATTAAAGCAACTGTAAGTTATGAGTTTAATTTAAGCGCCGAGGCTATGAATGAATATGAGGGTGCTTTTGTATATGGGCGAGATAATCCGGATACTTACCCTATGTTTACTAAGACGTTGTCGGTATGTAGCCAAAGTAGAATTTCGCAAGTTATATTTATGCTAATAAGGTTGTCTATTAAGGATGATAACACTATTAAGCCAGAGTGCATTAACATTTTAAAAAATATTTCGTTTAATTTAGGTGTATCAGAAGCTCACTTTATTTTCTTGGTTAACTATGCTACGGGAGGACCATCGTCTTATGGCCAGCAAACTGAGTCGCCGGAGTTATTAATTAAAAAGTATAGCCAGGTGCTTGGTGTTAGTGAGGATGCTTCTATGAATGAGATTAAAAAGGCGTATCGTAAGCTGGTTAAGGAGTATCATCCAGATAAGTTTGCGGATGGAAGTATGCCAGATAGTTATGTGGAGATGGCAAAAAGCAAGATTATTGAAATTAATGAAGCGTATGAATATTTACAGAAGGTAAAAGACAAAGCGTAAGAGATTATTCTAAAAGGAAGTGTTACGATGGTTAAAGAGATTAAGTCATTAGCTGAAACTAGATTTGTAAGTATGTATGAGCTATTTTATGATAATAAATTAGGTCAACGAAAAAGTTGGATACTTTCTAGTAGAAAGCCAAAAAGTGTATTAGAAAAGCAATTTTTTGAAAATCAAGATGATAAAGCAGATGCCGTAGTTATAGTAGCATTTCATAAACTTACAAAATCTATTGTGTGTTTAAAGCAGTTTAGAGTACCTATCAATAGTTATATATATGAGTTGCCTGCTGGGTTAATTGATGCAGGGGAAGATATAAATTCTACAGTTGAAAGAGAGCTTAAGGAAGAGACAGGTTTAGCTTTGGTAGATATGTTGGACGGGCATGATAAGTTGTATTTATCGCCGGGTATGACAGATGAGTCGGTTGCTTTAATGTATTGCACATGTGAAGGTGAATTGTCCACGAAGTATTTAGAAGCAGATGAGGATATCACGCCTTATTTGTTAACTAAAGAAGAGGCGCAAACGATTTTAAAATCGGATAATAAAATCGATATTAAGTTGTATGTGGTGTTAAGCGCATTTGTTAACGGTCAGTACGATGAGAATTTATAAGTATACGACTTTAGTGGCAGTAGTAATATTAGCTGCGTTGTTGATGCCAACGTCTAGTATGCCAACGGTAACAGTGGCGCATATGGATAAGTTTGTCCATTTTGGGATGTTCACATTTCTTACTTTAACGTTATGCTGGGAGAATTATATTTATGTGAAGCAACTTCCTCAAATGAATAAGGCGGTTAGTTTTTTATGTATATTTGCTGTGTTAACGGAATTGTTGCAGTATTTAAGCGAGTATAGAACATTTGCGATTGGGGATATTATGGCTGATGTGATTGGTATTACGTTTGGCATCTTTATTGCAAATATGATTTGTAAATTTAAAAAAAATAGGAATTAG
>MDSQ01000007.1_pt1 | contig 65236 bp, 58 predicted proteins | sample 1008251 | NCBI WGS metagenome assembly MDSQ01 (sample SAMN05526597, study PRJNA338239) | gut metagenome | isolation source: Hindgut content | host: Naso unicornis | place: Saudi Arabia: Red Sea | collected 2016-05
AACCTATGCAACCTGCTGCTTATGAACAACCTGTACAACCTACGCAACCTGCTGCTTATGAACAACCTGCACAACCTATGCAACCTGTTTATGAACAACCTGTACAACCTACGCAACCTGCTGCTTATGAACAACCTGCACAACCTGTTTATGAACAACCTACGCAGCCTGCTGCTTATGAACAACCGATACAACCTGCTGTTTCTGAACAACCTGCACAACCTGTTTATGAACAACCTACGCAACCTGCTGTTTATGAACAACCGATACAACCTGCTGTTTCTGAACAACCAGTACAACCTGCTGTTTCTGAACAACCAGTACAACCTATGCAACCTGCTGTTTCTGAACAACCTATACAGCAGGCAGAACCGCAATATGTTGAACAAGTTAAAGAAGTTGATGTAGAGCCATATAAGCCATCGAAACAATTGCAACCTGAGGAAACAGCAGAATTGCTTTACAGACATTTTATTGAACATGTGCCTTTAACTGAATCTTTACAGCAAGCTCCAAACAAAGCACAAGCTTCACCACAACAAGTGCAACAAGCACCAGTGCAGCAACAAGTACAGCCAGTACAACAGCAAGCACCAGTGAGGCAGCCTGTACAGCAGCAAGCACCAGTACAACAGCCTGTACAGCAACAAGCTCCAGTGCAACAACCAGTACAACAGCAAGCTCCAGTACAACAAACTGTACAGCAACAAGCACCAGTGCAACAGCAACCAGTACAACAGCAACCAGTACAACAGCAACCAGTACAACAGCAACCTCCAGTACAACAAACTGTACAGCAGCAAACACCAGTGAGGCAGCCTGTACAGCAGCAAGCACCAGTACAACAGCAACCAGTACAACAGCAAGCTCCAGTACAACAACCAGTACAGCAGCAAGCACCAGTGAGGCAGCCTGTACAGCAACAAGCACCAGTGCAACAGCAACCAGTACAACAGCAAGCTCCAGTACAACAAACTGTACAGCAGCAAGCTCCAATGCAACAACAACCTGTACAGCAACAAGCTCCAGTGAGGCAGCCTGTACAGCAGCAAGCTCCAATGCAACAAGCACAGCCGGTACAACAGCAAGAACAATTTATGCAACAAGCTATAACTCAACAACAGCAAGAACCATCTATGCAACAAGCACAAAGGCCAACACAACAAAATAGAGCTACACAAGTTCAGCGACAAGTAAAACAAAATAATAGGCCGCAAACGCAAAAACAAGTTAGACAAAATAGAGTTGCCCCAAAACCTACTCAGCAAACGGAGCCAATCTGGACAGTGGAACCTATAGTTGAACAACAACAAATAAGACAGCAACCAATAAGTGTAATGGAGCCGGAGCCACAAACAAGTGTAACACCTAGCCCAATAGAAGTTACAGTTAATAACCAAAAAGTGCTACTAGCAAACGAAATAGACCCTATGATTGTAAGAGTGTTCGACTTTATAGACTTTAACCTTAGCGAACGAGGCAAAGGAAAAGTATGTCTTAAACTAAATGGGCATGATGCAGAGTACACAGAGAAGCTACATCCAGGCGATAATATTGAAATTTACTGGAGCATGGATAGAGCAAATGCTTAAGCTAAAGGAAGGAGGTTGCAAGGGTTCCTTTTTTATATGTGAGGAGATTCTTGCTAATTTTAGATGAAAATTTTTGATTATTTTGAAACGATAAGCAGTATACCAAGAGGGTCTGGACATGAACAAGCTATTAGCGACTATATGGTGGACTTTGCAAAACAGTTAAACTTAGAAGTTATACAAGACTCGGCAAATAATGTTTATATTTACAAACCTGGAACTAAAGGGTATGAGAATAGTAAACCTGTAATATTACAAGGCCACTTAGATATTGTGTGGGAAAAAGATAAAGATACCGATTTTAACTTTGAAACCCAAGGGCTTGAGCTATATAAGGATGGTGATTGGATAGCTGCAAAAGGTACTACATTAGGCGCTGATAATGGAGTGGCAATAGCTTATCAAATGGCAATATTAGCTGACAATACGTTAGAACACCCTCCTCTTGAAATCTTTATGACAACTGAAGAAGAAACTGGAATGGGCGGAGTTCGCAATATGCATGGTGAGTATCTTAAAGGTCGAACTTTAATAAATTTAGATACTGATTATGAAGGTGAATTTTTAGTAAGTTGTGCTGGTGGTGTAAGAGTTAGAATTAACATGGCATTATCAGCCGAACAAATCGGTACAACTGCTGCGTATAATATGAAAATTCATAATTTACGTGGTGGCCACTCAGGTGCTGAAATTCATCATGAGCGTGCAAATGCTAATGTGATTATGGGGAGAGTTTTAAAAATCTTAAACTCTAAGCTAAGCATAGGTATTGCATGTGTAAATGGTGGCACTAAAGATAATGTTATTACACGCGAATGCGATGCAATTATTACAGTGGATGCAAATAAGGATAACGAGCTTAAACAACTTATAGCACAATTAGACGCAATGTTAAAAAGTGAATATTCAGCACAAGACCCTGATATTACTATTGAATTAACGCCTACCACTACTAATACAATTATTAACCGTGAGTGTGTGAATAAAATGCTTAACTTAATAACTCTGCTACCAAATGGCGTTATTGGTATGAGTCATCATATTGAGAACTTAGTTGAAACTTCACTTAATATGGGTATTGTGGATACTACTGATAAAAATCTGCATATTACTTTTGCTATTAGAAGTTCAGTAGAAACTAAAAAGCATGAAATGGTATCTAAGATTATGGATTTGTGTGAAATTATAGGAGCACATTGTGAAGCGGCAGAAGATTATCCTGCGTGGACTTATAAAGAACATTCTCCGCTAAGAGAAGTGGCTATAAAAGTATATGAAAAGATGTATGATAAAGAGCCAGTAATTATGGCTATACACGCTGGTCTTGAATGTGGATTTATATCACAAAAATTACCACAAGTGGATATTATATCATTGGGTCCTAATGTCAAAGATATTCATTCACCTCAGGAACGTGTTAGCATTAGTTCAATGACTAGAGTTTATGAATATTTATTAGAACTTTTAAAAGCTTTAAATTAAGCAGTTTATACTTATAGAAAAATCATTTAAAACACATAAGAAGGTGGGACATGAAAATACAACGAACGAAATACTATACAATTTCACTTTATACAGTTGTGAGTGTGTTAATTATAGCACTCGCAATTGTATTAATGCTAAAGGTAGATGTGATTTTTAATGTAGTTTTAAATACAATCGGTTTCGTATATGGATTATTTAAACCATTAGTAATTGGATTTATAATCGGGTTTTTAATAGACCCTATTGTAGATTTATATGCTTCTAAACTGTCTACAAAACGAGAAGATAGAACTAGAATGTTAGCCACTTTACTTTCAATCATCACTATAATCTGTTTAGTAGGATTATTTATACTAATGATTGCAATGAACATGCGTGATGTTATAAATCAAACTGATATAAACGGTTTAGCCTCAACTATAAGCGCTTATATTAAATATTTTCAAGAGACACTAGATGGCATGGCAAGTAAGTTAAATATAGGTGGGGTATCAGATAAAATTTTGACTTGCATATATGCGACTATAGACAGTACAATAGAGAGGATTAGCGACTGGATAGTTGAATTTGTTGCTGCCACAGGAAGAAGTTTAATGGATATTTTGTTTGGAGTAATTTTAGCCCTCTATTTAGTTAAAGATAAACCAAAGTTATTACTCATTTGGAACAATGTACTTACAATTATGCTTAACAACAAAGTATATAAGGAGATTACTTCTATAGGTAGGGATGTAAACGTAGTGTTTACAGGCTACATCAGGGGGCAAATGTTAGATGCATTAATTATGACAATATTAACTAGTGTGGGATTAACTATAATAGGGCTAGACTTTGCTATAATCATCGGCCTTGTTACTGGTATATTTAATCTAATTCCGTACTTTGGCCCTATAGTGGGGTTAGTACTTGCAGGGATTATAGGTGGAGTTGGTGATGCTCCTCAAAAAGGGTTATATGCTATATTAGTTGTGCTGACATTACAACAGTTAGATGCGTGGATAATTGTACCTAAAATTATGAGTGATAATGTACAACTTCATCCTATAGCAGTTTTATTAGCGATACTTGTAGGCGGTGAGTTATTTGGATTAGTTGGGATGTTAGCTGGAGTACCTATGGTTGCATTGATGAAGCTAATAATTGTTAGGTATTTAGGAGACATTTTTAATGAAGAGTATATAAAAAAACACCCTTTTTAAGGGTGCCTCACACTAAGTTCACTTGATGATAAACTTTTTTACCTTTCTGTATCATAAGCGCATTATCTTTAAATAAATCTTTAGTAATTTCAAAAGTAATATCTGAAACAACCTCTCCATCCACTTTAATACCTTTTTGAGTAATTAAGCGGCGTGCTTCACCCCTTGAAGGCGCAAGAGCAGTTTTATCCACTAATAAAGATATAATATCAATACCTAAAGCAATATCTTCAGCACAAATGTCAGTAGTAGGCAAAGAACCTTGTGCTCCAGCTCCAGAGAACGCTGCTTTAGCTGCCTCTTGAGCTTTTGTTGCTTCATCTTCCCCATGAACTATTTTAGTTACTTCAAATGCCAAAATTTCTTTTGCCTCATTTATTTTAGCGCCTTCTAAATTAGATAGGCGATTAACCTCATCCATAGGAATAAACGTAAGAAGAGATAAACAAATTTTTACATCTGGGTCTGCAACGTTACGCCAGTATTGGTAAAATTCATAAGGACTAGTCTTATCTGCATCTAACCAAACTGCACCATTAACAGTCTTACCCATTTTTTGACCCTCACTAGTTGTAAGTAAAGTAAAAGTCATACCAAAAGCAGTGTCACCATGAAGCCTGCGTACAAGTTCAACGCCACCTAAAATATTAGACCATTGGTCATTACCGCCAAGTTGGAGCTTACAATTAAACAACCTGTATAGTTCTAGGAAATCATACGACTGCATAATCATATAATTGAACTCTAAAAAGGATAGCCCGCGTTCAAGCCGTTGCTTGAAACATTCAAAAGAGAGCATACGATTAACAGAAAAATGAACGCCTACTTCTCTTAATAATTCCACATAATTAAGCTTAAGTAGCCAATCTGCATTATTAGCAATAATAGCTTTATCATCATCAAAATCAATAAAACGCTTAAACTGCTCTTTAAAGCGACTAATGTTATGCTCAATAGTCTCAACTGTTAACATCTGACGCATATCAGTTTTACCGCTAGGGTCACCTACCATCCCAGTTCCCCCGCCCATAAGAGCGATGGGAATATGCCCTGCAAGCTGCATATGACGCATAGCCATAATAGTTACAAAGTGTCCAACATGTAAACTGTCAGCAGTTGGGTCAAAACCAATGTAGAAAGTAACTTTTTCCTTGCCTAAAAGTTCTTTTAACTCCTCTTCATGAGTTACTTGCTGAATGAAACCACGTTCCATTAGCGTATCAAATACATTCATAAAATTCCTCCCGAAAATTGATTGAGTTATGATACCATATGTAGGGAATTTTTTCAAGGTAGAAGTTAGAGTTTAATACTTATACATACAAGTTGCTAAAATTGTCAACTTTTGTATTGATTAATCATACTGTTTAACGGATATAATATGTAGTAACTAAGCAATGCTACAGAGAAAAATTTTGGTATAGTCTTACACATTTTAGGGATATAATAAACTTAAATAGAACCAAAAAAATTGTTACATGAGTATTAACTTATGTTATAAAGGAGATTAAACTATGGAAATTATTAAACATGCTCAGCCCCTACTAGGAGGTACTTGTGACCAGGAAGGTGTTACATTTGGTATATACGCAAGTGAATTGCAAACTATCAAACTTGAAATTTATAATAACATAAATAGTGACCCAATTTTTACTTATACACTCCAACGTGAAGAAGATTCACAAGGCGATTTCTTCTATATAAAAGTAAGCGATATAACCGAAGGTGTATATTACACTTGGAGTGTCATTGTAGAAGGTAAGGAGCACTTTTTAATTGACCCCTATGCTTATGACGTAGTAAAAGATGATAACGGGAAATTTTTTAATAAAGTAGTAAAACTCTCAAGTAATCCTACTAAAAGGGTACATATACCTTGGGAGGAAACTATAATCTATGAAGTGCATGTTGGCCACTTTACTAATCATGAGACAGCGCAGGTAGAAGCTAGGGGAACTTTTGAAGGGATGATAGAAAAGCTTGATTATCTAAAAGACCTTGGTATTACTACTATTGAATTATTACCAATCTTTTTGTGGAATAGAAATACATTAATTAATCGTCATCCTAAAACTAATGAGCTATTAACTGATATATGGGGGTATAACTCAATTAGTTTCTTTGCCCTAGACCCTGTATATATGACTAGTCAAGCAGATTTACGTGAAACGTTTAAGAAGTTTGTACGTGAAGTACATGACCGTGGTATGGAAGTTGTACTTGATGTTGTTTATAACCATACTGGAGAAGGTGGAGATGGAGGTCCTATATTTAACTTTAAAGCTTTAAATAGGCATGGCTACTATCGCCACTACTATCAATACTATGCAAACTGCTCAGGTACAGGGAATACTCTTAATACTTCTCATTATTTAGTACAAGAGATGACGCTTACAAGCCTTAGATATTGGGTTGTGGAAATGGGAGTAGACGGTTTTAGATTTGACCTAGCTTCAATTTTAGGACAAAATGAAGATGGCAACTGGAGTCATGAGTCTTTAATTAAAAAAATCACCGAAGACCCGATTTTATCTAAAGTTAAACTTATTAGTGAAAGTTGGGATGCAAAAGGTAGATATGATGTTGGTAAAATGCCTTATCCGTTCCATGAATGGAGCGATATATTTAGAGATTGTATTAGACCGTTTGTTAAAGGGGATAAAGGGCTAATAAACATGGTGGCAACGTGTATAGTGGGTAAAGAAATTTCAGCGCAAAATAACTATTCAACGTGTTTACCTGTTCACTACATTACAGCTCATGATGGATTTACGCTATGGGATTTAGTAAGCTATAACGAAAAGCATAACTGGGATAATGGTGAGAAAAACCGTGATGGTTCTAATAATAACTATAGCTGGAATAGTGGATACGAAGGGGAAACTAATGACCCTTACATTTTTAACCTCAGAATTAGAAGGGTTAAGACGTTTTTAGGATTGCTATTTTTAAGTAAAGGTATACCAATGCTTGTTATGGGTGATGAGGGAGCAAGAACTCAAAATGGTAATAACAATGCCTTTTGTCAAGATAATGACTTAGTGTGGCTTAACTGGGATAGATTAGGTGAATTTGAAGATATTGCAGATTTTATAAAAAAAGCAGTTGCACTTAGGAAAAGCGTTCATTGGTACCAAATTAAATCTGATGACAGCTTAAGCTGGCATGGAACTCGTATTAATGACCCTGACTGGAGTTATTTTTCTCGTAGTATAGCATGGTCAATTGACGAAGGGAATAGACAAATTTACTTTGTAGTTAACAACTATAGCCAGTCGCTTAGCTTTGATTTACCAAATCCTAGACATGGATGGAGATTGTATCTGGATAGTGCTAGTAGAACCCATGATAAATCTATTCCTGTTCAAAATAATAAGTATTTAGTTGGAGAGTTTAGCTTCTGTGTATTAGTGGATGAAGAAGGAAATCAGATGGATAGATTACCTAAAGGTATCGACCCTACAGCGCTAGAAGCTGCTATCTCTAAAACCATTGAGACTATACCTTCAAAAGAGGAGTTTGAAAATACTTCGATAGGTACAGCAACTATTGAAGAACCTGCTCCTAATAATAATCTAGATATTAAGACTTTCAAATCACTGAATGAAAAAATTCTTAAAGATATTTAAAAACTAACCTAAAAAAGGGCTACTGCATTTAACTTAAAGCAGTAGCCCTTCTTTTTAGTTGTAATAAGCGCCAAACAATTCAGTATAAAATTGAGTATATGCATCTTCAATACTAATAATAACCTTATCTTCAGCAGGAACAAGCTCCTCTAGCTCTACATTTGTTTGATTTATATCTACACTAACATCTACCGATACCTCATCGCTTAACATGGTCAAGTAATATTGAGTTTCTAGAGTATCATCCACAAATGTAGAAATTTGATTAAAATTAACCTCATTAAAGTCGTTAATAGTTTGTGCTAAGTCGTAAACCATAGCAGTTACTTCATCTACCTCACCTTGACTTAATGTTGAAGTATCAAAGAATAAACCAGATAAATCACCACTCATCATATCAGCCAAATCATTATACATATCTACAACTTCATCTTTACTTAAATCCATATAGTACGTTTGACCATTATCATCAGTTAAAAACTCCATGCCTAATTGGTCCGCAATATCTTTCATTATAGAAGGGTCTGTTGCCGTAGACTCTATGTCCATGTTAAAGTCAATATATTGACCAATATTTATATAATCAGCCGAAAAATCTAATGGTAACATAAGAGAGAAAGTATCTACGTCTACTAAAATACCTACGTCTGGTATACTATACATAGTAACATCAATCGTATCAGGCATCATACCAGCCGGTAATTCTAACACTTCCATAAGCTGTGTTAATGGGATATTCATTTCCATTTTACAAGTTGAAGAATCGGCATCAAATTGTATATCAAATCCAATTTCTAGAGGTAAATGCATATCCTCAGCTTCTATATCCATTTTAAACGTATACTGCATAGCTAAATCTTTTGAGTCAAATATCTCATCAAATTTTTCCCAATATGTAGGTGTAACTTCTACAATTTCTTCTGCTATTTCTGATGTAACAGGCGTATCATCACTACAACCCATTAACATTAACCCTACGCATATAGGTAACAAATATAATTTTTTCATTTAAAAACTCCTTTAATTCGGTACTGTTAAGTTAACGTATAAAAACCTATTTGAAGCTTATTATAGAACAATCGGTACTTAAGTAGCCAAAAGGCTCCAGGGGCAAATTCCCTGGAACCTTCAGATTCATATCATGTTAACAGTTCCTTTATTTTGTGTAGTTAGTATAACTCCTAATATATATATAGTCAATATGTTGCTAAAAAAATTAACAATTATTTAATTATTGTAAGTTAATAAAACGTGTCATAACTGCTGCCATCTCGGCTCTAGTTGCAGTACCTTTTGGATCTAAGTTATTTTGATCTTTTCCACCTAAAATGCCTGCTCCAATTGCCCATTCTACCGCTGGAGTAGCCCAAGAAGCAACCTTGTCCGAATCGCTAAAGTTACTTAAAGAACCTTTAATGCTAACATCTAACCCAGATTGAACAGAGTAATTATACATAATAGTAGCAAGCTGCTCACGAGTTACATCATCATTTGGACGGAAAGTTCCATCTTCAAATCCACCATAAATATCCGCTCCAACTGCCCAGTTAATAGAATTTGTATACCAAACATTATCTACTACATCAGCAAATTTATTTGTAGCAGTAGCAATAGGTTCTCCATCTAAACGGTTTAAAATAGTTGCTAGTTGCGCTCTAGTAACATTTTCATTTGGTGCCCAATTAGTTTCAGATACTCCAGTCATAAGTCCTAATTCACTTACGTTTACTACGTCCCAATAGTACCATGATGATTGCTTAATATCATTAAAATTATCTGCTTTAAGAACTTTATTTTCCGCAGAATCTTGAGGAACAAGTTCTTCTACCTCTACAGTTTCTACTTTAGAGGTCTCAGTTTCTTGCGTTACTTCTTCTAAACTTTCTATATCTTCTATAGCTTCGGTATCTTCAATAGCGTTATTTTGGCTAGCTGTAGAGTTTGGACTAAATCCTTCAAAATACGCTGAATCCCATACATAAGACCCACCAGTAGTAGTTCCAGACGATGGTGTAGTAATTGAAGGTGGTGTTGTAATTGCTGCACCTGTAGTAGTTACTGCTGTTGATGCTATGTATTTTGTCTCGTTATATGTAGTGTTGTTCTCTGTCGCGCTTACAAAAGTTAATCCTGCAAACTGACTTCCTATCAATACGCCCGCCATAACAAGGCTTGTTCTCTTTGAAATTTTCATCTTTAATGTCTCCTTTTGTATCATTTTAAATTGTGTAAGAAATTAATTGTATAAAAGCTGCTTGATTAATTACAGCTATAAACTATAATATCATAAATATATACATTTTGCAACCTTTTTTTAATAAATATATTATATTTTTTTAAGATTAATGCCATTTAATGTAATAACAAATGAAAGACAGGGCCTCTAAATTAGAAACCCTCGTTGACAAATAACTATTTGCCATATTGCTAATTATTAAACTTTTTCCTGCTGTATAGTAGTAAGCATATTAATATTATTGCACATATTAAACCGTATATAACCCACCGAAAGTAACTATTTGAAGTCATCCGATATACTATTTCTGGCAAATCCGGGATATCTTCTTGTTCAAACAAAGTAAAGACTAGCATATCAGCAGGTAGGCCGCTACCGCTATAATTATAATTTCCGTTACTTAATCTGTTAAACTCAATATTGCTATCAATAATATATGGCATAGCTGGATTTACTAAAACATCAATATTTAAATTTCCAAATTGTGCCCAATGTGTAGCTGGCTCTAAAAAATAGATAATATTATATACTGAGTATGAATTAATAGTGTTTTTACCTAAAGTTATAGGATACCTAACAGACACCTCCACAGTTTCTAACGGCTCAAAGCTAACTTGATAATCAAATACTACTATTCTATCTTGTAGAGTAGACATATAGTTAGATTCATCAAAATAATATTCATTTGATTGGGATGTTAAAAAAAGCAGTTCTTCAAGCAACTGGTCACTAACTTCAATCTGCGCCAGATTATATATTTGCTCAACTAAAATGTCCCTATAACTAACAGGAACCTGTGTTATTAAATGTGTAATATCTTCACCACTTTTGTTAGTAACTTGAATATTGTCCAATTGTTGGGCAGCAAAAAAATTAATATCCTCGTTATCGTAAATGTGCAAAATAATAGTGACACCATCATCCCCAACGTAAGCAGTTGTAGCGTAATCTGCTATAAGATGCACATACTCTTCTTCATTTGCAAATTTTATCGTAATGTACATTTCCTCCATATCGTTTTCCATATCATTTTCCACAGAATAATGTATATACGTTGAATCCACAAATTGCCGCTCACGTGAAATCATTTTTAAAATATTTTCCATTCTATATTCCCAATAATCTATTTCACGGGTATTTTGCATTTTATCACCCAAATATAAATCGATTGCAATAGGCTCCTTATTTACTAAAATCTCAACAGAATGGTCTTGATTTTCCAGATAACGACGTACATTTATAATAGCCGGGAACATCATGTTTACTTCTAACACCTCATTAGTAGGGTTATACATTTGGTAAGTAGCAGTTGCTTCAAATCGGTGTTCACCGCTAAAATCAAATACCAAATGCTCATCCAAAACTTGTATAGGGCAATCTTCATCTACCAAATACACTTCATAATTTTGATATGCTGACAATTGATATGCCGCTGCATTTGCAAAAGTTAACTCAGTAAATAACCCAAATGCCAGTGCTGTAAGTAATAATTTTTTCATTGAAACATCTCCATTCTATACCTTATTATTAGTTAGACGATGGCGTAAATATTTTGTTCCATAAGATGGAAATATCTTTATCGCCTTGTCAACATTACTTTATTATAGTATCTTATTTAATTATGTGGTAGGAGTTGATAATATTGAAAATTAGATTTGCAATAGTTGGAAGTAGTTGGATTAGTGAAAAATTTATAGATGCTTTATCTCAAATCCCAGACACAAGTGTTAATGCCATTTACTCTAGAACACAAACTAGAGCAGATGAGTTTGCTAAAAAATACAATATAGCTTATACATTTACTGATTTAGAACAAATGGCCAAAAGTGATGTATTTGACGCAGTTTATATAGCCTCCCCTCAAGCTTTTCATTATTCTCATGCATTAGTATGTATGAACAATAAAAAGCATGTTTTATGCGAAAAGCCATTTGCAGCAACTATTAATCAGGTTGATGAAATGATAGAGTGCGCTAAATGCAATAATGTTATTTTAATGGAAGCTATTAAAAATTTATATGTACCAAATTTGGAAATTATAAAAGAAACTTTACCTAAAATAGGAGTTGTCCGCACATATTATGCACAATTTTGTAGGCCTACTTCTGTATACGAACAATATAAAAAAGGAATTATCCCTAATATGTTTAAGCCTGAGCTAGCAAACGGCTCATTAGTTGATATTGGTGTATATTGTATTGCACCCATGGTGAGGCTATTTGGGGAACCCACGTCACTTTGTGCAACAGGACATATATTAGAAACAGGTGTTGATGCTGAAGGTACCATTACATTTAAATATAAAAACTTGACTGCTGTTATTATGCATTCTAAAATGACAGTTTCATACACTAATTCAGAAATTAGAGGTGAAAATGGTACTATTTCTATAAATAAAATAAGTAACCTTAACCAAATTACTCTACACAAAGATGGGGAACTTACTATATTGGGGAAAGATGAAAACCCAAATGATTTATATTATGAAACGGTAGCTTTTGTAGAGTTAATAAAAAGTCAAGACTTTACACTTAGAGATAAGAGACTGAGCGAGTCTAGAATAGTGGTTAAGCTTATGCAAGAAGCTAGGGAACAAATTGGAGTCGTATATAAAGATATAGATAGATAGATAGAAAGGACAATTGACCATGAGGCAAAATGAAAATAACGATGTATTGGATTTTTTTACAGAGATGTCCGACTATCAAGTTTCCGCTAAAGAGTTTTTTACTGATACTCTATTAAAACTTCTAGAAAAGCACTTTGAATTATCAAAAACTATAATATTTTACTTTGATACATGTGGAAATTTTTTATCTTGGAAAGACAAATATTCTATATTAGTAAATTCCAGGTCACACCCTTATCACAATTTTGTAGATACGGATATAGTTAGGCATATTATTTATCGCGATGCACTTAGGGATGGCCTTAGTTATTTCAATGTCATCCCTAGAATATATAAATCTACAGATATTATAAGTTCTATCGATTATAACAATTCAACATATGTAAGGTTTTTACATGATGTAATAGATGCGCATTATAGCGTTACAATGGCATTTGGCATAAATGCGTATATTCAATTAAGTATTTATAAAACTTTAGAAGAAGGAGATTTTACAGAAGAAGAACTTAGGTTTTTAAATAATGTATATATTTATATTGCTAATTTTTATAAAAACTATAAAAAATATGAGCAGGCTAATATAGTCTCAGCGTTGCAAAGTAATATTATAACATTAGGGCATCAAGCTTACATTATTATAGATGATTTTCTCCATATTTTAGGATATAACCAAATTGCCTATTACTATCTAAAAGATGTTTTAGGTTGCTTTATCACATCTAAATTTAATCAAGATACTGCATATAAGTGGATTATACTTATATTTGATAACGCGCAAGAAATAGATGAAAATATTAGAATAACGACTATTGGAGAATATAAATTTAAAATTCATAGCTATGATCAAATATATTCTAATGGCATTATAGATAAGTATTATTGGATTACTATTTCTAAGCTAGAATGTGTAGCAAAAGCTATTAGCATAAATACAAAAGACCTATTAACGCCTACTGAAAGAAAGGTTGCAGAGCTTATATACAAAGGCTTAACCTATAAAGACATTGCTGATGAGTTGGTAGTAAGTTATCATACGATTAAAAGACATATACAAAACATATATATTAAATGCGAAGTTAACAGCAGATTTGAGCTTTCTAAATGGCTAGAAAAAAATAGATAGAACCGATTTTAAAATCGGTCTTTTTTGTGTGGAAAAATTTAAGCGCTGAAGTTTACAACATTATTTATAGGTATAGTATTTTTCTCAATCAAACGGGAAACAATACACCAATCATCATTTTTATATAAATTTAGCTACAAATTTGAAATCTCTATAGATTTTTTTGCACATTTTTAATAATATATAGGGAGTATTTCTATAGTATATATAGCAATTTATTAAAAGATAGGTAAAGTTACTATTAATAAATGGGTATAAATCCTGATTTAAAGTATTAATTTTATCTGATATAATTTTACTAAATCTTGGCAAATATAAGAAAACTATTTCGTTAATGAATATTTAAGGAGGCGATAACTTGGAGCATAAAGGAGTTATACTTAATATTCAGCATTTCACTATTCATGATGGTCCAGGTATTCGTACCGAATTATTTTTAAAAGGCTGCCCTATGCGGTGTAAATGGTGTAGCAACCCGGAGAGTTGGTTACACCATATAGAGCCTGGTGTTTATAGGTCAAAATGTATATTAGAAACTAAATGCGGTTCTTGTAAAGATATATGTCCTGATAAAGATATATTAAAATTTCATGATGGTAAAATAAGCTCTATAGATAGAACAAAATGTACTAATTGTCTTTTATGCAGCATGGAATGTCCTTCGGAAGCTATTAAACAATGGGGCAAACAAATGTCAGTTGAACAGTGTATGAAAGAAATTTTAAAAGATAAAGGATATTACGACCGCTCTGGTGGAGGGGTTACAGTATCAGGTGGAGAGCCTCTTATGCAAAGTGAATTTGTATTAGAGCTTTTTAAGGCATGTAAAAAAGTTGGAATTCATACTTGCTGTGAGTCTAGCTTTTGTACTAACTGGGAAGCTATTGAAAAAATTTTACCTTATACTGACCTTATAATTTCGGACATTAAGCATATGGACACTAATGTGCATAAAGAATATACAGGAATTGATAACAAGAAAATTTTAGAAAACTTAAGTAAGTTATGTACTACTAATGTAGATTTAATTTTACGTATCCCTGTAATTCCTATGGTAAATGATACCCACGAAAATATGGCGGCTACAGCAGATTATATTATAGATGAATTACATGGTAGGGTTAGAACACTACAGCTGTTGAGCTTTATGAGGCTAGGCGAGGAAAAATACCATTCGTTAGGATTACCATATCAAATGGAAAATACTAAAATAAATAGGACATCATTTCAGAAACGAATTAATGAATTTGCTGATTATTTTAATGGCCGGGGGATTAACTGTTTAGTAGGTACGAAGGAAAAGGATTAGATTAATTTTTGCAAGGGAGGATTTTAAATGAATAGTGATATAAAATGTGCAAGCGGAACACAACCTTTTGACCAAACCTATAGTTTAGGATACCAAGTAAATCATGAAGATTGGTCACCATTTCCACGTGTAAACCGCCTTAGGCAAGCTTTTTTAGATAGGCCATATGAAGTAGATGTAGAAAGATTAAGGTTAGTTACAAATTCATATAAGAAACACGAGGATTTACCTCGTAAGTTACAGTGTGCATATGCATTTGAAAATGTTTTATTAAATGCAACTTTATATATTTACGACGAAGATTTAATTTTAGGCGAAATTGCAGCGCCAGCTAAAGCATCACCTATATATCCTGAGTTTTCAGTAAAATGGATTATAGATGAAATACTGCACCACCCATTTGAAGAGCGTGCAAACGACCAGTTCTATATTCGTAGTGATGAAGATAGAAAAGAAATCGTAGAGCTTTGTAGGTATTGGGAAGGAAAGACTGTTGATGACCTTATTAGCGCTAGGTTAGAAGAGTCGCAAACGGTTGGCTCTCAGGTTGGAGATAAAGTGTTCCAAACTAACGTTTATCAATATGCAGGAGTAGGCCATCTCGCTATGGATTATTTTATGCTAATGGACATTGGTTTTGATGGTATGATTGATAAAGCAAAAGTGGCGCAAAGTAAGCTATCTAAAAAAGACCCAGAATATGCAGAAAAAAGAGATTTTTATAAAGCAATGCTTATTATGTTAGAAGCATCTAAAAAGTATATAGAACGTTATGGCAAGCTAGCAGCTGATATGGCACAGACAGAGCTTGCGCCTAAAAGAAAAGAAGAGCTGTTAGCAATGTCAGCTAACTGTTATGAGATTGCAGGTCCAGCGCCTAAAACTTTTTGGCAAGGTATACAATTGTTTAACTTTGCAACTACACTTACCCAGATAGAAAGTAATGGTCACTCAATTTCCTATGGGCGTATGGACCAATGGCTATACAGTCTTTATGAAGCGGACATTAAACAAAATACTTTAACAAAGGAATTTGCTCTTGAACTTCTTGAGGTGCAGTTTGTTAAAATGAATAACCCTACTAAATTAAAAGATAAAGGGACTGTACTAGTGCGCAATGGTAGAGGTTTTGGTGGCGAAAGTCTTACTATTGGTGGGGTGGATAGCGAAGGGAATGATGTTACTAACGATTTAACAATGCTAATCTTAGAAGGTTCTGCGCATACTCGTATGATGAACCCTTGGGTATGTGTTCGTATGCATGAGAATACACCTTATGAGTTAAAAGTTAAAGCAGTTGAGTGTATTCGTGCTGGATATGGGCATCCAAAATTATTTAATGATGAACCAGCTATTAAAGCTATGATGAGAAAAGGAATGCCTATTTGTGAAGCTAGAGATTATATTGTAGTAGGCTGTGTAGAACCAAGTTTAGCGGGTAAAGAATTTGGTTGGCATGATGCGGCATATGTTAATACTGCAAAAATGTTAGAAATGGTAGTAAACGGCGGTATGTGTTTAGATGGTGGGGTGTTTGGTAAGCAAATAGGGCCTAATACTGGTACTTTAGAAACTTACAAAAGTTTTGATGAGGTATTAGAGAGTGTAGATAAACAGTTTGATTATTGGTGTGACCAAATGTGCAGTAGCTTAAATATAATTGAGGATGCACATAAACTGCGTAAACCAACCCCATATGTATCAGCATTTTTTCCTCATTGTATTGAAACTGGTAAAGATTTATCCGAGGGCGGTGCTAAGTATAATGGAACGGGGCCACAAGCTAGTGGGATAGCTACATGTGCAGATAGTTTAGCGACTATTAAGCAATTAGTATTTGATGAGAAACGTTATACAGGTGCTCAACTGCTTCAAGCTATTAAAGATAACTGGGAAGGACATGAGAAATTATATGCTTTAGTAAATAGCTCAAAAATCCATCACTATGGAAACGATGATGATTATGCAGATGAATTATTTAAATTTATGTTTGAGTGTTATTGTAAAAACATAAATTATCGCAAAAATTTAAGAGGCGGTAACTTTAGCCCCGGTGTATATTCGGTTAATGCTAATGTAGGAATGGGCTTATTTACTAATGCCTCTTTAGATGGGCGTTTTAAAGCTGAAGCTATTTCAGATAATATGGGACCTGTACATACTGATGGCGGTTCCCATGATATTTGTGGCCCTACAGCCTTAGCTAATTCAGTAAGTAAGGTTGACCACAGTTTAGCAACTAACGGAACCTTATTAAATATGAGATTTCCGCAAGAAGCAGTTGCTGGTACAGAAGGTAGAGATAACTTAATAAGTTTTATTGATGAATATATGTCAAAAGCACCTATGCACGTTCAGTTTAACATAATGAACGTAGCTACTATGAAAGCGGCACAGAAAAATCCAGAAAATTATAAAGATATGTTGGTTAGAGTAGCTGGGTACAGCGCATACTTTGTGGAGCTTGGTAAGCCTTTACAAAAAGACCTAATACAACGTACAGAGCTTAATTTTTAATAACTTTTACTCTCCTCATAAGCGGTTATGCCTAAGAGGGGAGCCTTAGATTTATATGGGGTACAGGGGCAATGCCCCTGACTGTGTCCCTTCAAAAACATCGGCCGCCTTAGTATTTATTGCTATAAAAGGTTGATTGAAAAGTTTTCATTTGTTAAGTTAACAAGACCAGACTTTATTATAGGAGGAATATATAATGAAAGATTTTAGATTTAAAATACCACAAAATATTGAATTTGGCTTAGGAAGTTTAAATAAACTACCACAATTATTAGAACAAAATAATTCACAACATGTACTGCTTATATCGGATAAAGGGTTAGAAAGTATTGGGATAGTTAAAAAAGTACAAGATATAATAAGCGCTAGTAATATTCAATGCACCACATTTTTGGACATAGACCCAAATCCAACTATTGAAATGGTCGACGCGGCAGCAAGTTTATATAAAGAATGCGGTGCTACAAGTATAGTTGCTCTTGGAGGCGGAAGCCCTATCGACGTTGCAAAAGCAGTGGGAGTACTTGTTGTTTATGGAGGTAAAATTACAGATTATGAGGGTATGCACAAAGTGCCTGGACCAATTGTACCTATGATAGTAATTCCAACTACAGCTGGGACAGGTAGTGAAGCTACAGCTTCAGCAGTAATAACAGATGTAACAAGAAATTATAAGATGACTGTATTTACTTATGAAATTTTACCTAAATACGCAATACTAGACCCAGAGCTTATTATGACTGCACCAGCATCAATTGCGGCGGCGTGTGGTGTAGATGCATTTATTCATGCGATGGAAGCTTATTTATCTCGAAATGCATCCCCATTTTCAGATGCTATGGCTGAAAAAGGGATGGAATTAATCGGCAAAAGTTTAAGGCAGTTTGTGGCTGATAGAACAAACGTTGAAGCGGCGTGTAATATGATGGCAGGTTCTAATTTTGCCGGAATTTCATTTGCTTGGGCAAGGCTTGGAAATATACATGCTATGAGTCATCCTGTAAGCGCTTATTTCCATGTGCCACATGGTATTGCTAATGCTATACTTATGCCTACAATAGTTGAGTACAACGCACTGGCTGATGATGGTAGATATGAGAAAATTTATAACTATATAAGTAAAGAGTCTGTTAGCAATTTTAAACCACAAATGCTAGTAGAGGCGTTAAGACAGCTAAATGAAGAACTTGGTATTCCTAATTCATTATCAGCAGTAGGCGTAACCGAGGATTTAATCGAAACAATGGCCAATGATGCTATGGCTAGCGGAAATATCCTTGCTAATCCAAGACAGGGTAATGTTAAAAATCTTATAGAGCTTTACAAAAAAGCCTTATAAGTAGTAAAATACTACAAAATAATAGTAGTATATATCTATAATTTGTAGAATTTTATCTGTAAATTGTTTTAAAAATTATAATATAATTAAATTATACTAGCTGATATGTCATTTATACATGAAATTATAGTTAATTATTAGGATGAATTTACTTTAAAATTTACAATCAGTGTAGGAATATTTAACGTTAATTCCTATAAAAAAACACTAATATTACTAAAATTTAGAAAATCTTACTAAAACACTTGCATATTTCAACTATAGGATATATAATAATATTAGATTTGTTGCTCAAATTTACTAATTAATATCTACTATATATTAAATAATACAACAAATTTTACAATTAAAATATCTTGCCCCACAAAAATATAAGGGGGAGATAGAGTTGCCATATTTGGCTAAGAAATGGAGGAATTTATGAAAAAATTTATATCTATTCTTTTATTAGGTGCAATGTCACTATCTTTAGCAGCTTGTAGTACAGCAGATTCTGACTCAAGTTCATCATCATCAAGTGGAACTATTAGAATTATTTGTCCATATGGTGTAGGCGGAACTGCTGACTTAATTGCAAGAAAATATGCATTAGTAGCTGGGAGTCTTTTTCCAGACAAAACATTTATAGTAGAGAATATGACTGGTGGAGATGGGTTCTCAGCTGCTACATATTACTCAGAGCTTAACCCTTCAACAACAGATTTATTAATTTATGGCTTAGGAGTTGTGTATCGTCATGACTTAGGTACACTATATGGCACAGAAATAGTTGATTTTGATAGAAACGAAATTCTTCCTATAGGTGTTATTGATGATAGAACGTGGATTTTATATGGTACACCAGGCACTACATTTGAGGAAGTTTTAGAACTAGCTCAAACAACAGGCGTTAAAATGTCAGGTGGAAATGCATTATCTGACCCACATCTTGCTCTTGGTTCTCTAATGGCATTAGAAGATGGTAAAGTTATCGTTATTCCATATGATGGTGGGGCATCACAAAAGAAAGCTCTAACAGATGGTGAAGTTAACGTATTCGTAGGTACAACACAAGCAGCTCAGGAAGAAGTTGAAGCAGGCACCCTAGTTCCAATTTTATCATTTAGCGAAGAACCATTTGAAGGATTTATTGGCCCAGATGGAAATCCTATTGAAGTACCATCCGTAGGTGGTGCATATAAACACACTGCATTAAACCCAGGTATAGACCATACAGTAGCGATTTTACCATCGGGAGGATTTATTGCAACTCGTGTGGGCGCGTCTGAGGAATGGATTGCTGAAATGGAAGAGGTTACAAAAGCTGTTTGGGCTTCTGATGAATACAGTGATTGGATTGAAGGAATTATGTTAAATAAAACAGAAGCGTATGGTTTAGATGCTGTACAATATTTAGAGGAGGCATCTGAGGTTGCTATTAATGCATTTGAGATTTTAAGTCAATGATAATGATAGTTTCGTTATTATGATTAAAGGAGGGGTGTATAGTGAAGATTAAAACTAATTTATGGACGGGAATTATAATGGGTTTGTTTAGTTTATTGCTTCTTATAATGTTACCTGAGCAAGTTAAACTACCAGCTTATGATTCGGGGGCGCCAAGTCCTAGAATATTACCATCGTTTGCACTAATTGGAATGCTTATATCATCAGTCATATTAATTTTTCAAAGTCTAGTATTAAAGAAAGAAAAAATATATGAATTTGATATGAAATATGAGCTACCTGCAATAATTGTAATTGCAATGTTATGTGTTTTTACAGCACTGATTATTAATGTAGGATATGTAGCGGCAGCATTTATAGTATTCCCTATAATGCTATTTTACGCCGGAGAGAGAAAACCGTTTGCTTACATTTTAACACTTGTAGCAGCAATTGCTATATTTTATATGTTTAGAAGCGTACTAAATATTTCTTTACCTGCATTTCCAGGGTTTGGAGGTTAGAATATGGGCGATTTCGATATAATTTTACAGGCGTTAGGTCAGGTTCTTTCATTTACAAATATAGCAGTTATACTAGGTGGACTTTTGTTAGGAATAATAGTAGGATGCATTCCGGGGTTAAGCGTAACCCTAGGGATAATCTTACTATTACCACTAACATATGGATTTTCTTCACCAGATACTGCAATAATTTCTTTACTTGCTGTATATATAGGAGGAATGTACGGAGGGTCAATTAGTGCTATACTGCTTAACTCACCCGGTACTAACTCTGCAATAGCAACAACATTTGATGGATATCCGCTTGCACAGCAAGGTAAAGTAAAAAAGGTGCTTGATATTTCACTATTTGCATCTGTATTTGGTGGAATGTTTTCAGCTATATTACTTTTATTATTTTCATCATTAATTACTAAATTAGTTTCAAGCTTTGCCTCAACTGAGTATTTTGCACTTGCGATTTTAGGTATTTCCTTATTAGCAGGAGTAAGCGGAGATAGTTTACCAAAAGGTATTATTTCTGGGCTACTAGGTATATTCATTGCTTGTATAGGAGCGGATGCAGTAACAGGAGTTTTAAGATTTACATTTGATTCTAGAACTTTAAGATATGGCATTGATATGTTGCCAGCAATGATAGCATTTATAGCACTAACTCAAGTTGTACTTAAATTAAGAGACTTTATTGTACACAAGGGCGAAATTCAAGACATTACAAAGATAGATAATGAAGGTTTAACTGCTACAGAAGCAAAATCAATAGTTCCAGCATGTTTACGTTCGTCAACAATAGCATCCATTATAGGAGCTATGCCTGGAGTTGGTGGTGGTGTTGCACAATTTATGTGCTATAACGAAGCGCGTCGTGCATCAAAACGTCCACAAGATTTTGGTAAAGGTAGCTATGAAGGGGTTGCAGCAGCAGAATCTAGTAACAATGCAGTTGTAGGTTCAGCTATGATACCACTTTTAACATTAGGAATACCAGGTGATGGTGTTACGGCATTACTTTTAGGAGCATTTATCTTACACGGAATACAGCCAGGGCCAACAATGTTTACTAAACAAGGGGTAGTTGCATATAGCATTATACTCGGCACACTGATTGCAAACGTAGCACTTATTGCTGTAGGTCTGATATTTACCAGAGCTGTAGCAAAAATTGTTCAAGTTAAATATACCTACTTAGCTCCAATTATAATTTTATTCTGCTTTGCTGGTGCGTTTGCGGCAACAGGAAATACTAAAGAGTTAATTATTACAGCAGGTCTTTTAGTAGTAAGTTATTTATTTGTAATACTAGATTTCTCAGTTGTTCCGCTTATGTTAGGTATGATATTAGCTGACATAATGGAAATGAACTTTGTAACTAGTATGATGAGTTATGATAATGATATATTCATATTCTTCAAAAGACCAATTACTGCATGCATACTAGTTCTGACAGTTATTTTACTAATATCATTAATGAAGCTTAATAAGAGAATTAACGCGTTAAATGATGCTCAAGTAGCTGAAATGGCTCAGCGAGATTTAGAAGAGGCTGTAGAAGTAGAAGAAGCTATCGAGGATGGTAAATTTGAAGCACCTTGATAAATTCAAAGTGCCACCGCTCTACTTAGTGGTGGTGCTCTATACATAGGTTGTATAATATGCAGCCTTAATAATTCAACCATAGAAAGGAAGTAACTTAATGAAATATTTTTTAGATAGTGCAAAAATAGAAGAGATTAAAGAAGCATATGAAACATTCGGAATTGATGGGGTAACAACAAATCCGCGCCACATTATGTTAAGTGGAAAACCATTTTTACAAGTTATCCAAGAGATTGCTGATTGGGCGAAAGCTGAGGGGTTAGAAGGATATGAAAAATTCCCTATTTCTGTAGAAATTAATCCACATTTAGATGATACACAAGCAATGGTTGATGAAGGAAGAAAAATTGCTGCTATGAGTAAAAACTTTGTTATTAAAATCCCATCAACAGAGGCAGGAGTAGCTGCAGCTAAACGCCTTGAAAAAGAAGGGGTTAGAACTAATGTAACTCTTGTATTTTCTCCAGCCCAAGCAATTATTCCTGGAAAAATTAACGCTTTATTCGTTTCACCATTTATTGGGTGGAAAGAAGCAAATGGCGAAGACTGCAAAAAATATATTGAAGATATAGCTAAAATATATGACAACTATGGGTTTAAGACAGAGATTATTTGTGCTGCAATTAGAACGCCAAAACAATTTGTGGATTGTGCGCTTGCTGGGGCAGATATTATTACTACTGGTTTAGATGTCTATAAAGACTCTATTAAACATGCGTATACAACTCAAGGTTTAGGAGTATTTACTGACGCTTGGGATCAAACAATAACTGAATAACAAATTCATCTTAAAAGGTTGTTGGCTTTCAACAACCTTATAAATAATTAGGAGGCATTATATATGAAAATAGGATTTATTGGACTTGGTATTATGGGTGAGTCTATGAGTGAAAATATAGTAACTAAACACAATGATGAGGTTTACGTATTTGATTTTGCAAAAGACAAAGTAGACCTTTTAGCATCTAAAGGAGCAATCGCTTGTACTTCATCAGGGGAGCTTGCGCAAAAAAGTGATGTAATAATATCAATGGTGCCAAAGTCTGAGCATGTAAAGGCAGTATATGAAGGCATTTTAGATAAATTAGATAATACAAAAATTTGTATTGACATGAGTACTATTGACCCTAGTGTATCTAGAGAAGTGGCGAGCAAAGTTAAGGAAACAGGCGCGCAATTTATTGATGCACCAGTTGTAAAATCCAAACCAGCTGCAATTTCTGGAACACTTGGCATTTATGTTGGCGGTGATGAAAGTGTATATGAAAAAATGAAACCTATCCTTTTGTATATGGGAAATAACGTTATTCGCATGGGGGATAATGGTGCAGGGCTAGTTATGAAAATTTGTCATAATGCATTAGTGTCTCAAATCCAAAATGGCGTAAATGAAACTATAAGTTTAGCTGTTGCAAATGGAATTAGCATTGAGGAATATACTAAAGCTATATCTTATGGCGGAGGACAGAACTTCTATCTAGATGGGAAGTCAAAGCCAATTTCAGAAAACAACTTTACTACAGCGTTCTCAGTTGAAAATATGGCAAAAGACGTGGACATTTGCATTAGTTTAGCAAAAGAGTGCGGTATTAGCATGCCAGGGGAAGAAGTTGTTCAGAATGTATATAATAAATCTCTTGAAAATGGATATGGCTCTCTTGATTTCTGCGCTACAATAAAAACTGTGCGAGGAGAGTAGTAAATGATAGAACATTTAAATACAATAAATAATGTGGAAATAAAAAGTGTTTTTGATAAGAGCTTTAAAACTTATGGCAAAGTGATAGAAGGATATGATTTTACAGAAATAGTGGAATATATGAAAACAACGCCTATGCCAGAAGCTAATAATATTTATATAGCATCTTGTGAAGATATGGAAAATATGGAAGTGGCACATAAAGTGCAACAAGGGTTATATGGAGGCTTGGAAATACAGGTTGGTTACTGTAACGGAAGAAATAGCACTTATAATGGATTAGAGTATCACAAATGTAGTGAGCTTAATGTAGCTGTTACTGATATGATGATGGTATTAGGGCATGTTTGGGATATGGAAAATAATACTTTTAATGTAGATGATGTGGAAGTATTTTTTGTTCCTCAAGGTACTGTATTAGAAATGTACCAAACAACACTTCACCTATCACCTTGCAAAGTAACAGATGAAGGATTTAGAGCTGTAGTTATTTTGCTTAAAGGCACAAATGATACTACGTTTGAGAAACCAGAACATATCACAAAAGAAGATGAAATTTTATTATTTAAAAACAAATGGATAATTGCTCATCCACAAAGAGAACCTTTGGTAAAAGCAGGCGCTTACACCGGGCTAATCGGAGAGAATAAACAATTAAAATATTAAATCCTAGAAAGGCGGCTAGTTGATGGAGTTACAAATAAATAACAATGAATTTAAGTTAGAACATAATGGCCATGTTATCTTAAGTCACTCGGCTTCTCAACCTTTACTTTATGTTGGAGTGGGGGATGAAGATGTAGAGATGTATCGAGGGAATTTTAAAATTGAAGACTATTTAATTGAGCGAATAAAACTAGATGTGTTATCAATCCAAGAAACAGATGGTGCTACTGCTATTAACTTTGGTGATAAAGTTATAGCTACGATTAAAATAGTTTCGGATAAATGTGATATTAGTTTTGAGCACAAGGATTCAGATTTAAATAGATTTTTTATTAGGCTAAACTCAAGTGAAAACGAAAAATGTTTTGGACTTGGAGAACAAATGTCTTATTTAAACGTTAAAGGCAGAAACTTTCCTATATTCACCTCAGAGCCTGGTGTAGGGCGAGATAAATCTACCTACATGACATGGAAATGCGATGTGGACTCAAAATCTGGAGGAGACTACTACAATTCAAACTTCCCACAGCCCACATTTATATCTTCAAACATGTATTTCCTTCATTTAAACTCCACTGCCTATGCAGACTTTAACTTTAAAAACGATAATTTTACCGAAGTAGAGGTTTGGGAAATCCCAGAAAGTATAGTTATAGAAGGTGGCAAAGATTATTTCGAGCTACTAGAAAAATTAACTGCTTTATTAGGACGACAACCAGAGTTGCCAGATTGGGTTTACAATGGACTAATTGTAGGACTGCAAGGTGGTAATGAAAGAACGTTTGGTTTATTAGATAAAACGCTTGATAAAGGAATTAAAGTTGCTGCAGTGTGGGCACAGGATTGGTGTGGAAAACGATTTACTTCTTTTGGAAAAAGACTCCAATGGGATTGGCATTTCCACAATGAAATGTACCCTAATTTACCTGAAAAAATCGCACAACTACATGAAAGAGGCATTAAGTTTATGGGGTATGTAAATCCATATCTTGTAGATGATGGTGATTTATATAAAGAAGGTAAACAGAAAGGTTTCTTTGCAACTAAACATGATGGCACTGATTACCTTGTGGATTTTGGTGAATTTAACTGCGGAGTTGTAGATTTAACAAATCCACAAGCTTATGAATGGTTTAAAAACGATGTTATAAAGAAACATTCAATTGACATAGGTATGGATGGCTGGATGGCTGATTTTGGTGAGTATCTCCCAACTGATGACATTAAACTTTACAGCGGTAAAAGTGCTATGATAGAACACAATCACTGGCCAGTTTTATGGGCTAAATGTAATTATGATGCTGTTAATGAGTCTGGCAAATTAGGTGAAATAGTTTACTTTATGCGTGCTGGCGGTGCTGGAAGTCAAAAGTATTGCACATTACTTTGGGCAGGAGACCAATCAGTTGATTTTACGTTGCATGACGGCCTTGCTTCAACTATTTGTGGAGCATTATCAGCTGGTATGACTGGTGTTGGATTATCTCATAGTGATATAGGGGGTTATACATCTCTTTATGAGAATGTTCGTGATAAAGAGCTATTTCTACGTTGGGCTGAAATGTCGGCGTTTACTCCAGTTATGAGGACTCATGAAGGTAATAGACCAGATACAAACTTCCAATACTATGACGATGATGATTGTATGACTCAATTAGCGCGATTAGTTGATGTATACACAATGCTAAAAGAATATATTAAAGAATTAGTGGCACATAATAGTCAAAAGGGTATTCCTGTACAAAGACCATTATTCCTGCATTATCCAACAGATGAAAAAACTTACGAAATCCAATATCAGTATTTATTCGGTAGTGATATACTTGTTGCGCCTGTGCATGAGGAAGCGAAAACACAGTGGGAAGTATATTTGCCAGATGATGAATGGATACACTTATGGACTGGTAAAGAATTTGGGCAAGGAACTTATGTTATAGATGCTCCAATGGGATACCCACCAGTATTTTATAGGAAGACTTCTGCTTATGCAGCTACATTTGCAGAAGTGACTAATAAATACGGAAGTAAATAGATGAATATAATTTTATTTTTTATAGTTATCTTTTTAAGTAACATAATACAAGGCATTACAGGCTTTGCGGGAACAATTCTCGCAATGCCATTTGCTATAATGTTAGTAGGCTATAATGTAGGTAAGCCTGTATTAAATCTACTAGGTTTATTTGCTGGCCTATATGTACTTAAAAGTAACTATAAATCTGTTAACGTAAAAGAACTTATTAAAATCGTTGTGGTGATGTCGCTTGGTATATTTGGTGGGATTTATCTTAAAGCGTTGTTAGTGGATCACCAACAAGTTCTTTATATAGCGCTAGGCCTTTTTATAATATATATATCAGTCAAAGGCTTATTCTTTAAATCTAAGGAGCGTAAAACGTTAAACCCTGTAATGACCAATGCTATGTTAATAGTAGCAGGTATAATACATGGTATATTTGTATCCGGGGGACCGCTTGTAATTAGTTATCTAACAACAAAGATAAATGATAAAACTGCATTTAGAGCTACAATATCTACAGTGTGGGTATTTTTGAATACAATTCTTTTTGTAGATGACATCATAAGTGGCTATTGGACCCAAGAATTAGTTATTCTGCAAATAATAGGTATGCCAATACTATTTTTAGGAATGCATATAGGGTCTATATTGTATAAAAAAATGAATCAAGAAACGTTTATGAAGCTGTCGTATATATTATTATTTATTGCGGCACTTACATTAATTTTCTAAATTAAGATTGGAGATAAATTATGAAACAATTTCAAGTAGCGTACATTCCTATTGGAGTACCAACTTTTCATTTAGAAAGTGCACAAATTGAGTTCGATAAATCTATATCTATGATAAAAGGGTTAACTGATAATGGGGTATTTCCAGACGAAATGCTTTTATCAATGGATAAATTAGATAACTTTTTAAACTCTATAGAGCCAAATTTAGTTATAGTTCAAAATATTACATTTGCAAACTCAGCTTATATAACAGAGGTACTAAAGAAATTTGATTGCCCAGTACTGCTGTGGACATTAAGAGAGCCGATTATAGATGGAGGTAGGCTAAGGTTAAATTCTTTAACAGGAGCATATTCTGCTGGAAATACACTTATGCATTTTAGAAATGCAAACTTTGAGTATGTATTTGGTTCTCCTGATGAAGAAGATGTAACTTCTCATATTAAAGCTACTATTGAAGCGGCTAGAGTAAAACATGTGATGAGAGGGATAAAAGTTGCAGCTATAGGCCACACTCCACAAGGGTTTGGATTTGGTAGAGCTTTAGATATTGAGATGGCTCAAGTTTTTGGAGCAACTCTAGAGTCTTTAGAAGCGAGGGAGTTAATCGAAAAGGCTAAAGCGTATGAAACGGATGTTACAGACGAGTTGTTAGAACAGTATGGTAAAGTTGCTTGTAACCATGATGTTATAGATGAGAAAAACATGGTTGACTTTGCTAGATTATTAAAAGCGTATAAAGATTTTGTAGATGCAAATAATATTAAAGTTATTGCATCTAGATGTTGGCCTGACTTCTTCGTATCATATGGTACTCCTGTTTGTGGCGTACTATCATTACTAAACGATTGGGGTGTATCTGCTAGTTGTGAAGCTGATACCTACGGCGCATTATCTATGTATATAGCATCACAATTTACACATAAGGCATCTTTCTTTGGTGACCCAGTGTCTTTAGATGAAGAAGAGAATACTATTACTTATTGGCACTGTGGTATGGCCGCATGTTCTCTTTCTAGAGATGAAAAGGCAAATACGGGTGTGCATCCAAATAGAAAAATAGGCCCAGTAATGGACTTTGGTTGTAAAGCGGATGAGCAAGCGACTGTCTTTAGAATTGGTAAAGATGCAGATGGTAAATTTAGATTTTTCATTATGGAAGGTAGTATTTTAGATAAACCAAAACAGTTCCAAGGCACATCTATTGTTGTTAAACCAAACGGAAACTGTAAAGACATTATAACTAAGAGTGTAAAATCAGGTTTTGAGCCACACTTTGTTGTAGCATATGGCCACATTGCCAAAGAGCTTGAAATTCTTGCTAATATGTTAGACTTAGAAGTTGTAAAATACTAAAACTTTGGAATTATCTATTAAAAAATTAAATTATTTATTAAAAAGGAGAATATGAAAGATGAGAAAAGCGTTTATTTGCCCAACTAAATATGTTCAGGGAGAAGATGAGTTACTGAATTTAGGATATTTTGTTAAAACTTTCGGAACATCAGCACTATTAATAGCACATAAAGATGACGTTAACAGAGTAAAAGAAAAATTAGACTCAACAGCACAAAAATTTCAAATTACTTTTGCAGAATCAAACTTTGGTGGAGAATGTTCTAGAAATGAAATCGCAAGATTACAGCAAGTAGCAAAAGATAATAGTTGCGATTGTATCATCGGATTAGGCGGTGGTAAAGCAATAGATACAGCAAAATGTGTTGCTGAAGGTGGTAACTTAATTATTGTGCCAACAATTGCTGCAACAGATGCTCCAACTAGCCATTCAGCTGTACTATACACAGATGATGGAGCGTTTGATGACTACGCATATTTTAGACAAAGCCCTAGTGTAGTTTTAATTGATACAACAGTAATTGCAAATGCACCAACTAGATTTTTAGTATCTGGAATGGGTGATGCTTTATCAACTTATTTTGAAGCTCGTGCATCTAGAAATTCTTTTGCTAGAGTTAATGCATCATTACCTTGTGGAGCACTAACAGGCGAATGTCCACCGGCTGTAGGAACAAATACTGCGTTTGCATTAGCGAAACTATGCTATGAAACTCTTTTAGCAGAAGGAGTAAAAGCTAAAATTGCTAATGAGTGTAAACAAGTAACACAATCTTTGGAAAACATAATAGAGGCAAATAGCTTACTTTCAGGGCTTGGATTTGAAAGCGGTGGTCTTGCAGGAGCACATGCAATTCATGACGGCTTAACTATAATTGAAGAAACTCATAAATTTTTCCATGGCGAAAAAGTAGCTTTCGGAACAATCTGTCAGTTAGTTCTTGAAAATTCACCTACAGCAGAGCTAGAAGAAGTAATTAATTTCTGCATTAGCGTTGGGTTACCAGTTTGTCTTGAAGACTTAGGGATTAAAGAACTTTCTAATGAGCAACTTATGGCAGTAGCTGAAAAAGCATGTATTCCAGAAGAGAGTATCCATGCTATGCCATTTAAAGTTACACCAGCAGATGTTGCAGCGGCTATTATTACAGCGGATAGAATTGGTAGTTTAATGAAAAATTAGTGGAGGCTAGCATGAAAAAAATAATAAATCAACCAGAAACTATGATAGTTGAAATGTGCAACGGTTTAGTGATGGCACACCCAGAGCTTGAGTTTTTACCTAAATTTAAAGTGATAAAAAAATCTAATATTAACAAAGATAAAGTTTCATTAATAAGCGGTGGAGGTAGCGGACATGAACCGGCACATGCAGGATTTGTAGGCGAAGGTATGCTTGATGCTGCAGTATGTGGAGATGTATTTGCATCGCCATCTCAAATTCAAGTTTATGAAGCAATTAAGGCAGCGGCAACAGATAAAGGGGTTTTATTAATCATCAAAAACTATAGTGGTGATATAATGAACTTTAAAAATGCCGCTCACCTAGCTACTGAAGATGGCATAAATGTGGAATATATTAAAGTTGAAGATGATATCGCTGTTATGGATAGCTTGTATACAGTAGGTAGACGTGGTGTTGCTGGTACAATTTACGTGCATAAAATTGCGGGTGCAGCAGCACAAAAGGGCTGGGAGTTGCAAAAAGTAAAAGAAATTGCACAAGATACAGCGGATAACGTAAGAAGTATGGGCTTTGCATTCACTTCATGTACCGTGCCAGCAAAAGGAACTCCAACATTTGAGCTAGCAGATGATGAGATGGAATTTGGTGTGGGTATACATGGCGAACCTGGAATTGAGCGTCAGAAAGTAGTTGGTGCGGATGAGCTGGCTATAAAATTAGTGGAGCCAATTGTTAAAGACTTAGACTTAATTAACAACAAGCAAGAAATTGCGTTACTAATTAATGGCTTTGGTGCTACTCCACTGCAAGAGCTATATGTGCTTAACAATGCTGTTAGAAAATATTTATCACAATATAATATAGTACCAGTGGTTACACACGTAGGGAACTATATGACTAGCATTGATATGGCAGGGGCTTCTATTTCTATATTAAGATTATGCGATACTAAAAAAGAACTGCTGTTAGCGCCATCAGATACACCTGGGTTTAAGGTGGGAGCGTACGTTCCTCCTATCGCTTACCAAGAAGTAATTCAGCCAGAAACTAAGGAGCATGCTAACTATACAGTAGAGACTGACGCAAGCTATGCGGTTATAAAAGATAATATCACTTTAAATAACTTAGTATATATAATTGATAAAATGGCTGAAGTAATCATTGCCAATGAAGTTCCATTCTGCGACTTGGATTCGCACGCTGGAGACGGCGACTTTGGTATGAGCGTAGCAAAAGGGTTTAGACAACTAAAAGCTGAGTGGAACGAAGTTTTAGACACTACAATTGGTGGGTTTTTAAACAACTGCGCTATGATTATTATGGAACATTGCGGTGGAGCATCGGGACCAATTTGGGGTTCTGCATTTAGAGCTGCATCTAGATATGCACAAGATAAAACAACGTTAACAGCTGCAGAGTTTGCACAATTGCTACAAGCTACTGTGGAAGGCATTCAAGCTACAGGAGAGCGCAGCTTTGGTAGGGGCGCTGGTGTAGGCGATAAAACTTTAATGGATGCACTTATCCCAACAGCGAACGTTTGGCAAGAAAAAGCTAGCACTACTAGTTTTAAAGAACTATTCGAGTTAGGTGCACAAGCTGCTGTGGACGGAGCTAAGAAAACCGAAGAGATTGTTGCTAGAATGGGTAGAGCAGGCACAGTTGGAGAAAGAAGTATTGGTTATCCAGATGCAGGAGCACATGCACTTGGAGTAATTTTTACAGAAATAACAAACAACTTAAAATTTGAATAAAATAAGGGCGCTGGATATCTCAGCGCCCTTTAAGTTTAGATAACTTCGTCTTCTACTACTTCATCAACGTTAGTTACATCAGCAAGTTTTGCATTAACGTCTTTTGCCATATCTTCAGAAATGTTTTTAAGCTCTGCAATCTCTTCTAATTTCTTTTCTCTAACAACTCCATGTTCACCTTTAGCTTGGCCCTCTAAAATTCTAATTTCGCTATCAATATCCTTTTGAATAGCTTGAGTGCTTTCTGCTTGTTTTAAATCTCCAGTCATATTAACTAGGTTAGTAAGTTTAGCTGATAAAGATTCTTCCTTAGTTTGAGGCTCTTTGCTATAAGTTTTTAACTCTTTTTCCTCAGTTTCTTTCTCGCGCTCTTCTTCTATAACCTCATTAATTTGCTCATCTAAAAGAGTAAGTTTCTCATCATACATCTCTAGTTGACTCTCGATAGACTCTAAAGACTCCCCATTAGCAAGAGTATCAGCAATTAACTCATTTTTATTGTCAGTTAACTCAGTTTTTTGCTTATTTAAAGATTCCACTAAAGACATAGCTTTACCTTGTGAAGAGAAAGATACAGATAAACCGCTCTCATTTAATTGAGACTGTGCTTGATCAGTTTCAGCGCTATTTATGTTATTTCCTTGAAAATTTACTCTTCCCATACTGTTATAGTTGTTAATTCCGTATTGACTAAATTGACTAATTTGACTCATCATGACTGTTTCCCCCTAAAATGTTTAAATATTTTATACTAGTTATATCGATATATTCTGACAATAACTAAATGTGATTTAAGATAAATAGATAGCTGTTTTTTTTTTTTATGACCATCTATTGTTTCTATGTAATATATATCGACTTAAAATAAGACAAGTTAAGTGGAAATGTTTTCTAACCTTTGCATAAAATTTAACTAATTTTTAAAATATGTATTGACAGGTGTATATACAGTAATATATAATAACTTTTAAGATTACTAACCCAGATGTTTAGCCAATAAATTAACTTCAACCTTTGCAATCTTGACATGCTATATTTGTCAATATATAATTGCTTGTAGGAGGGATAAGATGAATGTAATTGAAAGAAGAAATATCATTTTAACTACGCTAAATGAAGCTAATACCCCAATACCAGCAAAAGAATTTGCAAATTTATTTGGCGTAACAAGACAAGTTATAGTTCAAGACATATCTATTTTAAAGGCTACTCACTCAAATATTTTATCAACAAATTTAGGGTATGTTATCCAAAAGAGTAATAAATGCACGAAAGAATTTTGGGTTTGTCATAGCGATGAGCGCACTATAGAAGAATTAAATTTAATAGTAGACTTAGGTGGAGTTATAAAAGACGTTAGTATAGACCATGAATTCTATGGTAAAATTACTGTTAGTATGAATATTACTTCACGTAAAAGTGCGCAAGAATATGACGAAGGACTTAAAACAAAAAACTATAAAAATTTATGCAATTCAACAGGCGGCTACCATTACCATCTGATTGAAGCAGATGATGAAGAAACGTTAGCACTAATAGAAAGAACATTAAAAGATAATGGATTTATAATAGCAGATATAGTAGAAGATGCCCACTAGATGGTGGGCTAGAAAGGGTAAAAAAATGTTAAAAAATTTTGATATTAAAAATTACAGAATCGATATAGCGTTGTTTGCATTTATGATTGGTGTGAATTTAATAACTGGTGGTTTTAGCTCTATTTCTGGTGCAATTTGTTCGTTATGTGGAGTATTATGTGTGCTTATGGTTGCGCGCGGTAACATCTGGAACTTTGCTTTTGGTATTATTAATGTGTCGCTATACATATTTATTGCATGGGAACAGAAGTTTTTTGGGGAAGTAATGTTAAATGCGTTTTATTATTTGCCTGTAAATTTATTTGGCTATTTTATTTGGAAACGCAATATGCAAGGAAATCATGTTAAAGCAAAAAATTTATTACCAATGAAAAAGCTTCAGATGATGATTGTATGTATAATAGCTATTTTTACTTATGGCTACATTTTGCAAAACTTAGGTGGAAACAATCCTTATCTAGATTCAATGTCAACAGTTTTATCTATAGTAGCACAATTGTTAATGCTTCTTATGTATAGCGACCAATGGTTATTATGGATTATTGTAAACGTTGTATCTGTTATTATGTGGGGTATGGATTATTATGTTACACGAGATATAATTGCAATTCAAATGACTGCTATGTGGTTTGCTTATTTATTAAATGCTATCAACGGTTATGTTAGATGGCTTAAAATGGCTAAAGAAACTGAAGAAAATGGTGATATAAGTGAAGAAATCAATACTGCAGTTTTAGAATAATACAAATATTATAACTGATAATAGTGGAATGCTAGTATCAGTTATTTTAATGAATATAGGAGTGGTATAAAATGACAGTAGTTACTTTAAAGTATAAAACAGGCGTATTTCCATCAAAGTTTTTACCGTTTCACAGAGGACATATGAATGCAATTTTAAAAGCATCTACACAATGTGAAACTCTATATGTTTGCGTTTGTGAAGGGCGTGATTATGATAAGGTATGTGAAACTAACAATATTAAACCTATGCCATTAGCACTTAGACTAAGATGGGTATGTCAGGAGCTTGAGGATTTTGCACATATTAAAGTTATTTCAATAGACTGCGCACCAGAAGATTCTGAGCTATGGAGTTGCCAGTTACATGAAATTGTTCCTGACATTGATGTTATGTTTGTTGGCGAGGTATCATATAAAGATGAATTTATTAGGCATTATCCTGATGTAGATTATATAGTTTATGACCCAGACAGATTAGAAGTTGATATTTCTGCAACTGAAATTAGAGACAATCCGTATAAGCATTGGGACTTTATGTTGGGGTCAGTAAGACCTCACTTTGCAAAAAAAGTGTTATTAGTAGGCACAGAAAGTTGCGGAAAAAGTTCTTTAACTAAAATGCTAGCAAAAATATTTCACACTTCTTGGGCGCGAGAAGAGGGACGGTATTATGCGGATAAATATTTAGGTGGTAATTGGGACTGCATTACTAAAGAAGATTTTTTTAGAATTGCTTATGAGCAGCGTCAAATTGAAGATGATGCTATTAGAAATGCTAATAAGATAACATTTTTTGATACGGATAGTTTAATTACTCAATATTACTGCGAACAGTTTTTTGGAGAGTTTAATGATGACTTATATGTATTTATAGACCCTAGTAGATATGATATGGTGCTTATTATGAAACCAGATGTTAAGTGGGTTGGTGATGGGACAAGATTTTTAGGTGAACAAAAGATGCGAGAGAAGTTGCATAAAAAAGTATTGCAAATGTATATAGATAGAGGTTATACCAATATATATGAACTAGGCGGCAATTATGAGGAGCGATTAGAGGTGGCTAAATATCTTAGCAAACGGCTTATTTTAGCTACTCCTTTTGAGGAAAGTAATATTATTATTAATGATACGATGATGTTAAATATAGTTAATATGGGTGATTATAATAGCGTTAGGATTGATTATATATAGAGGCGATTGCCTCTTTTTTTATTGCAAAAAATTTGACACCTTATATTTAGATTAAACTATTTTAGTAGAGACACACCTTAAGTTATATAGATAGTTAAATCACAAAGGTGTCAACAGATGGAAAAAGGTATCTATACTTTAGAAGAATATTGCATTAATATAATTCCTAAACTATAATCTGATTATAGTAATATTTACTCAGTTGAAAAGTTTAAGAGTACAATTACTATAGTAATAATTTCTTATTAGGAAGGAGGAATAAAGCATGATGAAAAAAATTCAAAGATTTGGTGGAGCAATGTTTACTCCAGTATTATTATTCGCATTTGCAGGTATTATTATTGGTTTTGGAACATTATTTACTACAGAGGCCATTGTAGGAGAGTTAGCAAACCCAGCCGGAGCATGGTATAAGTTTTGGAACGTAGTACTTTCAGGCGGATGGACTGTATTTAGCCAACTACCATTATTATTTGTTGTAGGGCTACCTATTGGGTTAGCTAATAAACAGCAGGCTCGATGTTGTATGGAGGCACTTGTTTTATACTTAACGTTTCAGTACTTTATGAATGCTATATTAGGAAGTTGGGGTGCAAACTTTGGAGTTGATTTTACTGCTGAAATTGGAGGAACTAGTGGGTTAACAATGGTAGCAGGGATTAAAACTTTAGATATGGGAATGATAGGTGCTTTAATGATTTCGGGCATAGTAATTGCAATACATAACAAGTATTTTGATACTAAGCTACCAGAGTGGTTAGGAACATTTAGTGGCTCTTCTCTTGTTGTAATTATAGGTTTCGTTGTTTTATTACCAGTAGCTGCACTTAGTGCATTCGTATGGCCTATGATTCAAAATTTAATGTTATCATTTCAATCAGCAGTAACTAGCGCCGGCTCTTTTGGTGTTTGGCTATTTATTTTCTTGGAGAGATTATTAATTCCATTTGGACTACATCACTTATTATATTTTCCATTTTTCTATGATAATGCAGTTATTCAAGGAGGAGTACATAGTGCGTGGGCTACTATGTTACCAACGTTAGCCTCAAGCTCAGATTCCTTAAAAGATTTAGCTCCATGGGCGTGGCCTCAACTTACTGGCTTATCAAAAGTATTTGGCTGTCCTGGTATTGCACTTGCATTATATACAACTGCAAAATCTGAGAAAAAAGCCAAAGTGGCAGGATTATTAATACCTATAACATTAACAGCCATATTTTGTGGTGTTACAGAACCTATTGAATTTACATTTTTATTTGTGGCCCCAATATTATTCTTTGTTCATGCCATCTTAGCAGCTACATTATCCACAGTGGCAAATATATTTGGAGTTGTTGGTTCTATGAGTGGTGGGTTAATTGAAATATCAGCTTTAAATTTTATTCCTCTTATGGGTGCACACTGGGGAACTTATTTAACATTATTAATTGTAGGTTTAATATTTACAGGCATTTACTTTGTAGTCTTTAGATTTTTAATATTAAAGCTAGACCTAAAAACCCCAGGACGGGAAGAAGATGATGAGATAACCTTTAGAACAAAGGCAGAATATCGAGAAAGAAATGAATCTAGTAAATTATCTAAAGCAGAGCTAATTCTAGACGGTGTTGGCGGTAAAGATAATGTTATTGATGTGACTAACTGCGCAACTAGACTTAGATTAAATGTTAAAGATGCGACGTTGCTAAAAGATGATGCATATTTTAAACAAATTGGCACCCATGGTGCAAGTAAAAAAGGTACTAGTATACAAGTTATAGTAGGGCTTTCTGTAGCAAGTGTTAGAGATGATTTTGAAAAATTGTTATAAATAACTAATTAGTTGAGAATATAATAGTAATCTAGATAGTTTATTAATTAAAAGGAGCAATGTTCATATGTTAAATCAAATTAAAAATCAGTATGCAATTACAATCGCTGGCGGAGGCAGTACATTTACTCCAGGGATATGTCTATTATTGTTAGAGCACTTAGACCGATTTCCAATAAGTAAAATCATATTTTATGATAACAATGCGGCTAGACAAGAAACTATTGCTAAAGCTTGTGAGATTTACTTAAAAGAAAATGCACCTCAAATTGAATTTGGATATACAACTAATCCAGAAACAGCTTTTACAGGAATTGATTTTGTTATGTGCCATATTCGTGTTGGATTATATGCAATGAGGGAAAAGGATGAAAAAATTCCATTAAAATATGGCGTAGTTGGGCAGGAAACTTGTGGACCTGGAGGAATTGCATATGGTATGCGTTCTATAGGTGGAGTTTTAGAAATACTTGACTATATGGAAAAATATTCACCAGATGCTTGGATGTTAAATTATTCAAATCCAGCAGCAATTGTGGCAGAAGCAACTAGACGCTTGCGCCCAGACTCAAAAATTTTAAACATTTGCGATATGCCAATTGATTTAGAAGAAAAAATGGCACATATGGTTGGGTTAAAATCAAGAAAAGAGATGTCAGTTGGGTATTATGGTTTAAATCACTTCGGTTGGTGGCATAAAATTGAAGATAAAGATGGTAATGACTTAATGCCTCAAATAAAAGCTAAAATGAAAGTAAATGGGTTTGCAGATGCTATTTCAGGAAACCAACATGTTGAGCAAAGTTGGATTGATACGTTTGCAAAAGTAAAAGATGTATATGCTATTGACCCGGATACTATACCTAATACGTATTTAAAATATTACCTATTCCCTGATTATGTAGTTGAGCATTCAAATCCAGAGTATACACGTGCTAATGAGGTTATGAACCATAGGGAAAAAAATATATTCTCTTTATGCCAATCAATAATCGATAAAAATACTAGCGTAGGCAGTGGTTTTGAGCCAGATGCTCATGCTGAATACATAGTAGACTTAGCATGTGCTATAGCGAAAAATACTAAAGAAAAAATGCTTTTAATCGTTCCAAACGAAGGTGCTATAGAAAATTTTGACCGTACTGCTATGGTAGAAATACCTTGTATAGTAGGTAAAAATGGTTATGAAAGAATTGTTCAAGGTGCTATTCCACAGTTCCAAAAAGGTTTAATGGAACAACAAGTTTCAGTGGAAAAATTAACAGTGGAAGCCTGGATTGAAGGTAGCTACCAAAAGTTATGGCAAGCAATTACATTATCTAAGACAGTACCGAGTGCAAGAATTGCAAAACTTATTTTAGACGACTTAATTGAAGCGAATAAAGATTTTTGGCCAGAATTGAAATAATTAAAAAAAGGGATTGCCATATGGTAATCCCTTTTTTTCAGTTATGCATATTGACTAACTATATAAAAAATACTATAATTAACTAATACCATTTAGCTAAAAATCACAGCAATATATATAATTTTATATTTTGGAGGTATGATAAATGGAGTTATCCAGATTAGTTAATGAAAACTATAATTTACTCAACGACAACGATTTGCATATTGTTAAATATATAGTTAATAATCAAGAAAGAGTAGTTACCTTGACTATTAATGAGTTAGCTCTAAAATGTAATGTATCTAAAAGTACTATTTTAAGATTTACAAAAAAAATAGGTTTAAGTGGGTATACTGAGTTAAAAGCTATGCTGAATCCTAAGTTTAGTACTAGTATAGCCTCAAATTTGACTTACATAGAACAAATGCAGACATGTTTAGAACAAATAGTTAAGGAAAATCAACAAGATATCATTAGTGATGTATGTAGTATTATTGAACATAGTAATAGGATTTATATATATAGCACAGGCTATGCTCAGCAAAATTTTGCTTCTCATTTTAAACAAAGCTTTTCTACTTTAGGCAAAAATATTATTACTATAAAAGCAGAAACAGAATGTCGGATGTTAATTAAACATTTAAGAGACAATGATGGCATAATAATGGTTTCGTTATCGGGGTCTACACTAGGATTAGATAAATTAGTACGTGAGTTAAAGACTACAGGAGTAAAAGTAATTTCTATAACTAGCCTAAGAACTAATGCTTTAGCAAGTATGTCAGATTATAACTTATATGGTTCATGTCTAAAAACGGAACTGGGTAATGGTGAAGAATATATTAGCACCATATTTTTTTATCTAATTGGGGAATTAATTTTAAAGTGTTACATTGAGCATTACATTAATAACTAACAAAAAAAGCGGCAACCTCTATAAAAGAGATTAACGCTTTTTTTTTACTTAATAAACATTTCAATATCTTTTTTCGTAACGCATTTAAATACAAATAGGAAAACTATATAAAAAGCACCTAAAATTGTAATAGCGATAGCAGTTGCAGTTCTAAAAGAGAACATTTCAACTAAAATGGCATCAAAAATGTAACGCATAGCAATACATCCACAAGTTATTGCAATAGCTGGTTTAACCATCCAACCAAGTACATCAACTGGTAACTCTATGGAGCCAAGCGCATGCGCAAGATGGAAAATTGTTGCGAAGCCAGATTGCACTAATAATGCTAAAGTAAATCCTACTAACCCTTGTGAAGGCACTAAAGTTAAAATTAGGAATATACATAATACTGAAGCAATTACGTTCCCTTGGAACGTCATTTTTTGTAGTCCAAGGCCGTTTAGTACACCTGTTAATATGTTTTGTAAATAGAAAAATGGGCATATCATTGCCAATAGTCTTAATATGTAACCAACGTCTTCCATATTATATGTTGCAATTGCAATTTCATTTCCTAACGCTAAAAATAACCCTCCTGCTCCAATACCTATTATTGAAGAGAATTGAATTGACATACCAACTGTTTTTTGTAACATACTTGTGTTTCTCTTTGCTTTTGCCTCCGAAATAGCTGGTATAAGTGCTACTGATAGAGAACCTGTTAACATGGATGGGAAGAATAATAGTGGCATAGCCATCCCCGAATACATTCCATATACGCTAAGTGCCTGTGCGCTTGTCATTCCGAAATCTTGTAATTTCATTGGAATTAAAATGTTTTCCACCGAGTGTAGTGCAGATGTTAAAAACCTATTTGCAGTTATGGGTAGTGCCATTATCCAAATTGTTTGAAACAGCGTGGAGTAAGAGTTAACTGCGGGTTTTAAAACCAACTTACTTTTACTAACCTTGTACATAATTATTGTAAATATACAAGATATAGCTTCACCACCGCACAAACCAACCATTGCGATTGCACATGCATACTCAAGGTTTTTTGGTGCGAATATCCCAGCCAAAATATAAATTACTAGCATCCTAGCACATTGCTCTAACACTTGTGCTGTTGCTGGTATTGACATCTCCTGCCTGCCTTGGAAATATCCTCTTATACAACACGCTGTTGCCATAAATGGTAAGCACGTCCCTAATAATTTTAAAGACAATGCAGTGTCAGGTGCTTGTATGATTTTTGTTGCAATTGGTTCTGAACAAGTAAATAGTAATATTGATATAGGAATTGATGTTCCCACAGATATTACTATAGCACATTTTAGCGTACGTATTGCATCTTGATACATCTTTTGTGCATTAAATTCAGCTACTTTCTTTGATACAGCAAGTGCTACACCAGCTGAGCAAGCTGCCCAGGCTAGCATGTATATAGGAAATATCAGTTGATATAATCCCATCCCTTCCGCTCCCATAATATTAGATAGAAATACTCTAAATACAAAACCTAATATTCTGGTAATGAAACTTGCTAATGTAAGTATAAGCGTACCTGTTACTAATGTTTTTTTGCTCATAGAAATCTCCTTTCATTAATCTTTCTATAATTAACCTATGAGGCAAGTCCTCAAAATATGAGAGGAACGTAAAAAAAAGTATTAGCTAAATAGTTGTAAGTTAAAGGGAATTTAGGTATAATAAATTAGAATTTATAGTTAACTTGTAAAGAAGGTGATAAGCAAGTGGAAACACTAAATTTGAAACAAATTTTAATCCCCTATGCCCAAGCAGTAGAAGAGTTAAAGTTAAAATTTAAGTCTATTAGATATGAATATTTAAGTTTAGATGAGTACTCGCCTATTGAGTTTGTGACTGGGCGAGTTAAAAAAATTTCTAGCATATTAGATAAAGCTAATAAAAAAAACATACCACTTACCCAAATTGAAGAGAAAATTGAAGATATAGCTGGCATTAGGATTATGTGCCAGTTTGAAGAAGATATAAATAAAGTTATCGAGTTAGTTAGAAATAGACATAACAAGGACCTTGTTATAATTGAGGAACGTGATTATATAACAAATATGAAAGCGAGTGGCTATAGAAGTTACCATATTATAGTTAGTTATCCTATACAGACTGCCATGGGCGAAAGAATTGTGTTAGCTGAAATCCAAATTCGTACTTTAGCTATGAATTTTTGGGCTACTATTGAGCACTCTTTAAGATATAAATATAAGCAAAATATGCCCGAATCAATTCAAGAGAGGCTAAATAATGCAGCTCAAGCTGCCTATAAATTGGATTTAGAGATGGCTCAAATTAGAGAAGAAGTGTTAAAGGCACAAAAAGGATTTCAAACTCAGTCTAATACTGTAGGAAATATTTTTGCTAATATTCATTCTCTGGCTAAGGTGTTAGGAGAGCAGGAAATGAATCCTATTTATGAAAAATTTTGGAAGCTTTGGGAGGAAGATTCGGTGGAGCAGATGAGGGAATTTAATGTTTCCCTAGAAGAACTTTTGCGAGAAAAGCGTTAAAAAAAAGCTCTCACCACTAGTGGAGGGAGCTTTGTAGATGTTCATAAAGTTTGATTGCATAGCATTTCAATTAACATATCAAATTGAGGGCGTTTATTAGCAGGTAATGTATCTCTTAGCTGAGCTATAAGGTCGTTTTGTTGCTCTTTAGTCATTGCCACATTGAATTTTTCTGCGTCTTGAGATAACGCCATGATAGTAGTTAGTAGCTGTGTTACATCAGAAGAATTTACTTGTGATAATTTATCTGCTACATGTTCCATAAATTCAGAATTCATAATGCTACCCCTTTATATGTTTATTCTTAATAAGTTTATGTATAAGGCTTGTATCATTAGAACAATATAGGTTATTTTTGTAAACTCAGTTGAATAGACTATATAGATGATAGTAAAAAGGGGTTGAATAAAGTGAATATTGACATGGACCGCGACATTGAAGAAATTTTAAAGTTAATTACGGACTATATCAGGCTTACTTATATCTCCGAAATTGAAGAGGTTATTGGGAAATCTAATCCTGATAATTTAGTTGCATTACCTAAAGAAGCGCAGTTGATGTTAGCAGTCATACCTTTTATGTCTGATGATAGCCGCGACCTATTAGAAGATATTGCTGATGTGTTTAGATATGAGCAGGTTATACGACAAATCTTACCTACTATATTACCTAATGCGCAAAACCTTGAAAAATTAAATTTACAAAATATTATATTGAGATTACTTATTTATACAATAATTAAAGAGATAGACTAAGCAAAAAGCTTAATGTGCAGCTGCATATTAAGCTTTTTGTTATGTCAATTAGATTAAGTCGTATTGATATAAAAAGTAAATACCTAATAATGCTACAATCCAAGTCCCTTCCCCTAGTTTAACATTAAAGCCAAAAACTTTATCTGTCATATCAGCGTAACTAAAGTTAGGGTGTGTAAGTAAAAGATAAGCTATAATGATAGCTATCATATATTGTGCGTCATTTTGTTTGCATTCACACATTATTTCCTCATTCATCACATACCTCCGCTCTGCCCATATATAATAATATACCTGCAACAATTAAAAGTTTAACGGACATTGGAATTTGTTTTAATTGAGTTAAGCCAAAAGCTAATAATACAAGCCATAAATTTAGTGTATTACTATCATCTTCATCAGGGTAATAGTTTGCATAAAATTCGGGGGTTTCAAAGTGCATAGTCTCACCTTCTTAGCTTAATTCGAATCCTAATTCGTTATTAAAATAAAGGAAACTTACTACAACTGCCATTAATAAGAAAGCATCTGTACTTTCAAATCCATTTTCTACAAAGTGAATAATAGATTCAAATCTTTCTGGGTATTGTTTGTATAGTACATATACGATTGCAATGCTGAGTAATATGCCGTTAGTTGTTGACATGGTTAATCATCCTTTCAAATTAAATAGATTTCTTTACCTTAACATTCTATGATAAATCGATAAATTTGTTACATAGATGGAAAAAATAGGAAGTGAAGTTTCTTTAGTAATAATCCCATTTTATGAGAATAAAATAAAATTGTTACACTGCTGATAAAAAATGTTTGCATAACTTGTCCCATGTGTTAATATAATTAAGCTAAAAGGAGATTTATGCTATGAAAAAAATTTATGAAAAAGTTCCTGTACGTAAAGAGAAAGTAGATAATTCAATGATACTTGGGTTCAGCATTGTTTTTCTATTAATGTTAATGGTCATGGGCATTACAATTATTAATGATAATAGTAATGAAGCTTCTATAGTAAATTCCCCGATAGTATTAGTAGATGCTGCTAATGCCGCTTCCGAGGAAACTATGCCATTTTTTGATTCTAGTAGCAATCTTACTGCTTATGGCCAAACTGCATTTATAGCGTTTTTAACGGATTTTTATAACACATATGGATTAGCTATTAATCAACAAAACGCTAGCTTTCTTACACCATTTGTTTCTGTACATAATTTAGATAAGTTTACAATGCAGTTTGATGAGTGGTTTGTATTATATAAGGAAATAGAAAGTGCAACTGTAAGTACGCAAATAGGAAGTGTGACTTTTAAAGATAACAACATAGTAGAGGTGGAAATTTTAGAAACTGTACATCTTATTCATCAGAAGCAAGAATATCGTGTAAATTTAATGTGGACAACGTTTGTTATGGAAGAAGATTCACAGCTTAAAATTGCTGATAGAGTATTAACAGACAGCTTAGTTTCGTATGAAGATGATGGAAAATGGATAAAATATTAGAGCTTGAATTTGTTTTAGTGACAGAAGGGGGGACTATAATTTGTCAGCAATCATATTATTTTTAATGATTTTTGTTGTTGTGTTACCGTTTATGGCAAAAAGTCGTAAAACCCGAATTGTTATAAAAAGAAAACTTTTAAATAAACAGAACCCAGGAAAGAGGATACGTATGCAAGAATTAGCCAAAAATTTTATAGATCATAATTGTGTTATTCAAACTGTAAACTCTGGAATCACACAAGCGTCTCAAGGCATTATAATTGATGTTACTAGAGAAGGAATTATGTTAGAGGATAAAACAGGCGCTATTGAAGCAATTAGCTTTGATTGGGTTGTTAGTATTAAAGAAAAAGGCCCAAAACCAAAACGCCCGGCTGAATAATAGATGGAAAAAGACTGTAATATTACAGTCTTTTTTTTATGTTTAGCCCTTCAATCACCAAACTACTGAAGTGAAGGGGGTGTTAATCTATTTTTCCTCGCTCATCCAAGCGTCAACTTTTTCTTTAATAGCTTTTTTCAGAACTTTAGCTTCATCCTTAGTTAATTTATCCGCTTTTACGCCTTCTTTAACAGATGCACAGTACTCTTTATAAAGCTGTTTTTTAAATTTCTTAACAGGAATTTCCGCTTCTTCTAGTACCTGAATTAACTTTTTACCTTCTTTAACTTGCTTTTCTAGCTCTTCAGGTTTAACCCCTAATTTTTCTAACGCTTTTTGAATAATTTGGAAATTATCAATCGTGAAAGCAGCCTCTGCTCCCTCTTCGGCCTTAGCTGGCTTTTCTTTTTTATCATCTTTAGCTGCTTTATCTACTTTTTCCGTTTTCTCTACCTTATCAGTTTTTTCAGTTTTCTCAGTCTTGTCTGGTTTCTCGGTTTTCTCAGTCTTTTCCGCTGACTCCTCTTTTTTCTCTGCTGTTTCCGCATCTGCGGCTGGTTCTGTTTTAACCATTGATGAACTAGCAGTTTGCAAAACTATAGAGTCTCCTCTACTAGTGTTGGCACGTGGGGCGCTAGTGCATGCTAATACCGGAGTTGAACCAATAACAAGTGATAATAATATCGCAGATGATTTTAATTTTGTATTTTTCATCATTATTCCTCCTATTTCTTATATATGATTAGGATATGATAAATTCGTAATTCTATTCTACCAAATTAATCCAATTTTAGATTTTTATATGTATAAAATTAATTTTTTTGTCAATATTAATAGTAGAACAATTGTAAGGAGGCGGTTTTTTATGAATAATTATGTCAGATGCAATAATTGTGGTTATGATATGTACGGTCATGAGTTTATTTCTAATATGGTTGATACTAGTTTGTTTAATAGTACAGCTTTGCATAGTGATGAATCCATTCTAGATCTTTGTCAAAAGTCTACCTCTAATATGGTTTGTCCTTTTTGTAATGAAAAAGGAAGTTGGTCTTTAACTTAAAGACTATCTTCCTTAATTTTGACGTGCTAAAAAAACTTTCTTTACTATTTTTGTTTTAGCTGAGTTTCTTCATTAAATTGTTGGAGATGCTAACTTAATATGAAAACCCTCTTGTCAGATTTGCTGATATCCCCATAAAGGGGACACTTTTGGCACAGGGGCAAATCCCCAAACCTCGGAGAGGCTCGACCAGCTTAGTATTTATTACAACAAAAGGTTGGTCGAAAAGTTTTCATTTGTTAAGTTAACAAAACCTAATATATTTAGTGGAGAAACTTATGTAGCTTAAAAAATTTTTGTATACTGCAAAACAGTTTAATCAAGTTTTACATTTAATACAAGTTGATTAGTTTTTTGGACTTCATTATAAGTAAGCCCTTGGTTTAGCAATGACATAATTGCGTTTAAAACGTCAGTGCTATTTAATTTTGAGCTTAATATTAAACTAAAATCTTTAGTATTGCCGACTGTTGTAAGTATTTCAGGTAATTCATCAATGGAATCTAAGTTATATAAATGTTCAATTCCCATATCTAAATTAACCAGATTATATAAATCCGAAGTTGATACTGCATAATCTGAAGTAGTCCATTTATGAGTTTTCTTCATATATGTATCATTTTCATTAAAGTAATCTAAAAAGGTTCCTATTTGGTCCTTATCTTGGTCTGCCCAAGTAACATCCACATGGTATGTCTGCCCATTAATTTGCACTTGGTTCCAAGCATGTGGTTCCCCTGCATCTCCTACTACACAAATAGTTGGAATGCCAACGCTATTTAAAATATACATAAACATATAGGCATACCCATCACATACAGCAAGTTTATCAATAGCAGCTCCAAATAATGTATGTTGCATATCAGCAGTTAAATCATATGTTACGTTATCAATAATATATGTGAAGGCTGCAAATTCGCGTTCATAACTATCCATCGATGTATTCATTATGTTATTTAGCAGTTGCTCGTGAAAACTGGTCCATTGGGTATTGTATTTCCTTATTAATGCTAAATCATCATACGGAAATGTAATAGTAATTTCTGTATTATAAGACGAAGCTACGGACACTTCCCAACTAGTCGTTTGATATATAGTTGGATATTCATAGAAAATATCTTGGATTTGGTTACTTATTCTTTGTGTTAGCGCATATACATCGTCGTAGCTGCTATTTATTGTAATATTTATTTCTCTGGCATAATCAAATAGCTCTTGTTTTACTATTTCTGGTATTTCACTTTCATCATTTATTACCCAACTATCGGGTAAGTTACTAGGTATTTCAAAAGAAACTACATTAGTGGAACCTTGGTCATTAGTAGTTGCTAAGAAATATTTTCCGGGCAATGTGACTAATGTATCTTTTGTAATTAATTCACTTCTTGCCCCATCTCTAGAAAGGTATTGCACAGTTTCATTGGCTAAAATTTCTACACCATTGTTAAACACTCCTTTATTCGTATAAAATGTGGAGCTATCTTCAACAACTAATACTTGCGTTCCATTACTATTTTCAGCTATAGTCTCATCAATATAACTAATCTCATTTAAAACACTACTAATGCCACTAATATCATTAATATCTTGAATATTAGTATCTTGAATACTAGTATCTTGAACACTAGTATCTTGAATACTAATATCTTGAGTGCTACCACCAGTTACTATGTCTTCGAGCAAAAGAATATTAGCAGTAGACTCCGTATCTAAACCTGATGTAGCGCCACTTGTAGTACCATTTACTAAATCTTCAAGTAAAACTACATTACTTAATGCTTTAAAACTTTCACCTTCAATTATACCTACATTGACATGGCCTGGTGATACTGCACAATATGCAATTAAAAATGCTGATAAAAATTTTGGAAATCGTTTCATTATCCACCTCGTTATTTTTTCTATAGTATATTCGTAAATCTCTTCCTAATGTCGATAAGTTAAAAAATTTCTTCATTATTAAGAACAAAAATGATAAAACAAAATTCCTTCATTAATAAGAACAAATAAGAACTAGCTAAGACATTCAAAAAGAAATCTTAAAAAATTTTTATCTCAATGTTTCGTTTCAATGAAGGAATTCGTTTTTTTCAATGTATTTCAATGTTTTATTTCGTACCTCAAAAGGCATTCGTTTTTTATTAAGCGATTTTGTTTAATTAAATTCTATGTTTAATACAACTTGATTAGTTTTCTGGATTTGATTATAACTAATACTTTGATTTAGCAGATTAGCAACTTCAGTTAAAATCTCACTAGAACTATCACTTAGCTGTGGACTTAGTATTAAACTAAATGCTGTAGCTTCAGTAACTTGCACTATTTCAAGCACTCCAGCTAATTCATCCATTGAATTTAAAGTATATAACTGGTCTATTCCTAAATCTAAATTAATTAAATTGTATTCATCTGAAGTCGATACAGAATATAGCGAATCATCCCACGTATGCGTATTACTCATATACTCATCATTTTCATTAAAATAATCTAAAAAACTACCTATTTGTAATTCGTCTTGGTCAGCCCAAGTAGCATCCACATGGTATGACTGCCCATCAATTTGAACCAAGTTCCACGCATGAGGGGTTCCTAATGCATCCCCTACAATATAAGTAGTTGGTACCCCGACGCTATTTAAAATGTACATAAACATCTTCGCATAGCCATCACATACAGCTAAATTCTCAATACTAGCACCGTATAACGTATGTTGCATAGGTTGAACGTAGTCTAGACCAAGTCTGCCATTAGGGTCATACGTCACACTATCAATAATATAAGAAAATATAGCAAACTCTCTTTCATAACTATCCATTGATTTATCCATAACAGTATTTAAAATTTCCTCATGGACATCTTCCCACTCTGCATTATAAGTCCTTAGTAACTCTAAATCTGGGTATGAGAATGTAATATTAATTTCTGTGCTATAAGATATAGCTACCTCTATTTTGAATGTGGTAAATGCAATAGTTGGGTACGTATCTAAAATTTCAGTAATTTGATTACTTATAGTTTCTAGCAAGTAATCTATGTCATCATATCGTTTGCTAAGTGTAATTTTAACATCTGTAGCTAAATCAAATAGCTCTTGCTTTATTATTTCTGGTATTTCATCCTCATTTTTTACTACCCAATTATCAGACTTATCGTTAGGTATTTCAAATGAAAGCACAGTAGTATCGTTATCCATATCAGTCACTGATAAAAAATATTTTCCAGGTAAAGTAACTAGTGTATCTTGTGTAATTAGCTCACTTTTAGACCCATCGCGTGAAAGGTATTGTATTTTCTGTTCATCATATGGTATTTGCACGTTAGTATCCATTATTCCTCGGTCTGTATAAAATGGTGCATCATATGCAACAATTAACTGCTCAATTTCCATCATAGTTTCAACAGCCTCCAGATTACTACTACTGCTACTACTACTGCTACTAACACTGCTACTACTAACACTGCTACTATTGCCGCTACTACCACTGCCGCTACCACTGCTACTACTTCCGCCGCTAAAGCTAATATTACCTACCGTTTCACTTACGGTTTTGACAATAGAGGAGCCGACATTACCTACAAAGTCGATTCCAGACATAGTAAAGGGTAATATAATGTTTACAGCTAGTTGTATCGCACAATATGCTATTATAACTACTTTGCCAAAATCCCAAAACTCTTTCATAATTCACCCCTTTTTAATTTATATAATTATTTATATACTTAAGTACATACTCATAATACACAATTCCTAGCATAATGGCACAAACTTATTTTGCAAATATTTGAGTCCAATGATTTCCAGAGCTAACATATCCAACGCCAATGCGTGTATACTCTGATTTTAATATGTTTGCACGATGCCCTTCGCTATTCATCCACGCATTTACAACTTGCTCCGGTGTAGTTTGGCCTTTTGCAATATTTTCTCCTGCTAAAGAATAACTTACCCCAAAATGTTTTAACAAATCTGTAACAGACCCATATACAGGGCTAGTGTGACTAAAATATGAATTTTGTTGCATATCTTCTGATTTTACACGTGCCACTTGGCATAAACTTTCGTCTATTTGTAATGGTGAAAGGTTATATTTTTGCCTTTCTATGTTAACTAGCTCTATTACTTCCATTTCAAACTCATTTATGTAACTAGGTGTACTTGTTTCTGGTGTTTCTGTTTCCGTAGGTCGTGAAGGAATAGATGGTACTTCTATTTCAGGTTCTTGTACTTCAGGTATTTCTATTTCAGGTGTTTCAGGTTCTTGTATTTCAGGTAGTTCTATTTCAGGTGTTTCAGGCTCATTTGGTCTAAAGCCAGGCCAGTTAGGAATGGATGGCATTTCTATTTCAGGCTCTTCTACTTCAGTCTCAACTTCAAAATTAGGTAATTCATTATCAATTCCCGGTTTCCAATCAGAATCAACTTCAAAACTAGGCAACGAGTTATCAATACCCCAGTTAGGCTTATTATTATCAGAATCAACTTCAAAACTAGGCAACGAATTATCAATACCCCAGTTAGGCTTATTATTAGAATCAACTTCAAAATCAGGTAATTCAGTACCCGGTTTCCAATCAGAATCTACCTCAAAGCTAGGCAGCGAATTATCAATGCCCCAATTAGGTTTATTATAATCAGAATCTACTTCAAAGCTAGGCAGCGAATTATCAATACCCCAGTTAGGTCCACTCGGTCTATTAGGTGCAGCGCTAGGTCTATTATAATTATAATTAGGTGTACTTGGTGTGTAGCCATAATTAGGAGTATTTGGTCTACTTGGCGTACAATTATCAATACCCCAGCTTGGTTTACTATTAGAACCTGGGTTATAATTTTGATTGCTACTTGGTCCTCTATTAGAATTATAAACAGATACTTCTTGAGTAACCGATTTACTCAGTACTAATTCTTGTTCAAACTCTTGAGTTGATGAATTAGTTGTAATACCTAATTCGTTTAAAACTTTAGTTAATAATTCATTAACAAGCTCTCTATTTGGTGCATTGACTGATTCTACTACTGTATCCACGCTTGTAGACCGAGTCATTACTACTTCACCTAATACAAGCTGTACTATATCCTCGTTACTATATAACTCATTATGTACTTCAGAACTAATCAGCATCTCTGTAAGCTCTTGTTCTATCAGATTAACCTGCGCAGCATCTATAACTGCTTGATTATCTAGTGTAGTTACAACAACTTGGTCATGTACCATTGTTACATTATATCCGAATGCTTGCCAGAATTTAGATTCTGCTATGTAAGGTCTTTCATCTTTTAATATCAGTGGTGTTGATATAATTTCTTCTATATCGTTAACATACATATGATAAGTTCCAATCTCTACTTTTACTTCTATATCTTCACCAGTCTGTGCATGAATTCCTGTTGTTATTATGTAAGGTGAGTCAACTTCTATGTTAAGACCAATTTGTTCGGTTACTGTAGTTAATGGTATGTAAATATCACCGCCCGGTCCAGTAAAAGGTTTTTCTTTAATAGACTCATCTGTTACGTCATTTACACTAGCCTCAGAGTCTTTATTTTTATCCATGTCTATTGGCTTTGCAATAGTCATACCTCCTGGCAATTGAACTATACTTCCTAATAAAGCCAAATAAGTGGCTACTTTCTTAAAATGTTTCATCTTTAGATTCCTTTCCATTTTTATTTCGGGTTTTATTCCCGGTTTTATTTCCGTTTTGTCTCGTAGTATCTTAGTTATGCGAGTTATAGCACACTAAAGCAAAACAATTGTTTCATTTCCCAATTGTTTATTTTATTATACCAGAAATTGCTGTATATATCTATGGTAATAGTTGGTTGCATTATTTTTCCTTCATCGGTACAAACTAAGCCTAACAAGTTTATATTAAAGGGGCGATTGAAATTGAAATATAAGATTCTTGTGTACACGTTATTATTAAGTATGGCGTTTCCAATATTTGCTACTCAAGAAATTGAAGAAGGCACAATGATTGAGATTGAAATTGAACTTCCTAGTATTAGCGAGGAGCAGACAGATGAAATTAAAGAGATGGAACAAGAAGCAGATGCTACTCCTAAAGGTACAGAGGAAGAATTAAAAGAAACGTTTTTTGATGTATTAGTAGGGCTAATACAAAAGCGTAACGAATATGTATTAGGGCAGGATTTAGAAAGTTTAGAGAAATTATATAATCTTGATATTAAAGCGAGCAAATATGCTTTTGAACATGAATCTATAAAAGCTAAGTATTTAAAAGATTGGGCACAGAAACAAGGCGTAACGATTAAAAATGTAGAGTCTGAATTAAAAGTGCGTAAAGTACGTGATAGAGAAAACGGCTTATATGGAATGACTTGTAACATCTGTACTACATTTACTTATGCTTATAACAATGCACTAGATGTAGAAAATTCATTTAAGGTAGGCACTTCCCATTATATCCACTTACAAAAACAAGGCAGTGAATATATAATAGTAAAAGAATGGTACACTGACCCTCTTTGTGATACAGTAGAAATTACAATGGAAAAACCAGAAGAAATGACTGAGTTTTTTTTAAATTCTAAACTACCTGAATTTACACCAAATGAGCGTTTGCAAAAAGCTATCGAATATGCACACGCTCATTGTGGTATAGGTGAAGGTGAAGGGATGTTTAGATATAACCCTCAATATATGGACTGTAACCCACTAGGCGGTGACTGTGCTAATTTCGCTTCCCAAATTATGTTTGAAGGCGGAGGATTTAAGAAAAATTCAACATGGAATTATACCCATGAGGGCACTAAAGACTGGGTTAATGCACAAGGACTTACGTATTATCTAATTAACAGCGGACGTGGACATAGAATTACTAAAGGTAGTTATGCTAAAACTTATAAAACTGCTATGCAAATGAGGCCAGGCGATATAGTAGCGTATGAAGAACGAGGTCGTATTACCCATGTTTCTACTGTTACAGGGCTTGATAGCAATGGTTATCCTTTAGTTACATGTCATAACAGTGATAGATTACTTGTTCCTTATGATTTAGGATGGAGCAATTCAGGTGTAACTTATCATTTTATAGATGTGTATTATTAAAAAAAAATAGGCTTAGCGGCCTATTTTTTATTATACACTTTTAGAGATTCTACAACTGCCTCCATAAGTTTTCTCTGATAAGAGGGGTCCGCTAACATCTGGTCCTCATTCCAATTACTCATAAAGCCCATTTCTAAAATTACAACTGGCACACGAGACCAGTTAAACCCAGTCATATCTTCGCGTTTAAAAATGCCATTTACTTTAACGCCCTTATCTGTAAGCGCAACTTTCAATAACTCTGCATACGCTTGGCTTGGTTCATATATGCCTTTAGTATTAGGATTTGTATCACTTGGCACCAATATAGTTGCGCCAGTTTTAGATGAGTTATTAATACTATCGCAGTGAAGTCTTATAGTCATATTTGCATTAGCTTTATTAGAAACTTCTGCTCTTTCAGCGTTGCTAATATTTACATCATGTGTCTCCCGAGTCATTACAACTGTAATATTTTCTTTTTCTAATAACTCTTTTAAAATCATCGCAGCTTCTAAGTTAACAACATATTCAGCCTTTTTAGTTCCTACACCTTCTGTCCCAGATGAAACGCGAGCTTTTTTATGTGGTGAACCGGGTGCGATAGGTTCAGTGGTACTATCACCTTTTTCTTGATGGCCTGCATCAATACATACTACAAATTTTTCAGCAGGTGCACTATCTGATTCATCGGATTCAGTATTTTCATCGGATGCTGCTGTAGAGTCTGTAGTTCCTTCTTTAGAATCTGTAGCTTCATCTTTAGAGGCTGTAGCTCCGTCTTTAGAGTCTTTAGCCTCGTCCTTAGAGTCTTTAGCTTCGTCCTTAGAGTCTTTAGCCTCGTCTTTAGATTTCTCTTCGCTACTTTCCTGTCTGTTAGTCTCAGGAGCTTGTGCTGTAATACTTTCGGTTGCAATATCCGCGGCATTAACGTTAGCTATACAAGCTAATACTGCTATACTTACACCGAGTAGTTGCTTAATTTTCACTTTAATCACCTCATATTATAATTTCTACTTATTAAGATGAGTAAAACGTTTAAAAATTATACACGTTCCTAGACAAACTAAATTAAGTATCCTATGATTAGAATATTAGATAGGAGGTATTAGAGTGAACGATATAGAATATATGGAATTGGCATTATCCGAGGCTAGTAAAGGAATTGGCTGGGTAAATCCAAATCCATTAGTAGGAGCAGTTATAGTAAAAGACGAAAAAGTTATTGCAACAGGCTACCATACCAAATATGGCTGTCTTCATGCGGAGCGCGAAGCTCTAGCAAATTGTTTACAATCAGTACAAGGCGCAACTATGTATGTAACGTTAGAACCATGTTGTCATTATGGAAAAACTCCGCCGTGTACACAAGCAATTATTGAAAGTGGCATCAAAAAAGTATTTGTAGGGTGCGTAGACCCAAATCCGTTAGTGGCAGGCAAAGGGATTGATAAATTAAAACAAGCTGGAATTGAAGTCATTGTTGGATTATTAGAAGAACAGTGCAGACGGCAAAACGAAGTTTTCTTTCATTATATTAAAACAAAGCGTCCTTTTGTCGCTATGAAATATGCTATGACTTTAGATGGCAAAATTGCAACCGTTACAGGCGAGTCACAATGGATAACAAGTGAACAATCGAGAATGCAAGTACATGAAATGCGACATAAATATAGTGCTATTATGGTGGGTATTGGCACTGTTTTAGCGGATAATCCTATGCTAAATTATAGAAATAACGCTAATGGAAAAAATCCGATTAGAATTATTTGTGATACACAGCTTACAACACCTATTACGAGTAAAATAGTTAAAACTGCTAAAGAGCAACGCGTTATAATCGCTACAAATAATAATGATACGACTAAACATAAGTTATATACTCATTTAGGTTGCGAAATATTAGTTGTAGGGCTTACTGATAATAAAATTAATCTTAATGAATTAATGGAGAAGCTTGCAGCTATCGGAATTGATAGCATTTTATTAGAAGGCGGTGCACAGCTTAACTTTTCCGCCATTAAAGCGCGTATTGTAAATAGTGTAACTACGTATATAGCGCCTAAAATTTTTGGTGGTACTTTAGCCAAAACACCAGTTGGCGGAGATGGATTTGCAAATATTAATAATGCTATTCAATTAAAATATAAAAATGTTACTGCACTTTCTAATGGTGATATATTAATAGAAAGTGATGTGTTATATAGTTAAAAGGATGTGATTAGATGTTTACAGGAATTATAGAAGCTAAAGCTAGTATTAAAAGAATAATAAAAAAATCGAATGGATTAACGTTTACTATAGCACGACCACAAACATTTGATGATATAAAAATCGGAGACAGCATTGCTACAAATGGTGTATGTCTTACAATTACACAACTTTCCCCACAAACATTTGATGTAGACATAATGAATGAATCATTGAAAAAAACTACTCTTAGTACTATTGGTGTTGGAACTAAAGTTAATTTAGAGCGTGCAATGTTAGTGGGCAGCAGATTTGGGGGACACATTGTAAGTGGACATGTAGATGAGGTTGGCCGAGTAGTAAATATAAAAAAGGACGGTATCGCAACAGTATATTGGATTAAAGTAGATAACGCATCTTGTTTAATAAGCAAAGGTTCTGTTGCACTAGATGGAATTAGTTTAACTATCGTTGAAGTTAGAGCGAGTACATTTAGCGTATCCATCATTCCGCATACACAACAAGAAACTACGATTTCATCGTGGCATGTCGGTAGCTTAATAAATATAGAAAAAGACCAATTAATTAAAAGTACTATGACACAAATTAAATCAGTAATTGATAAAGACTTTTTATTAAAATGTGGTTTTTAAAGAAGGCTTAACCCTTCCTTAAAAAATTACTATAATATTTTGTGTGGCAACTGCTGATTCAATAATTGTGGCCTAAATTTGTTCTATAACTAGAGTTAAATAGTATATTATAGTATATCGCGGGTAACAACTTAGCTGATAATATAATAATGAAAGGTTTTAAAATAATGAATACAATAAAAGAAGCTTTAGAAGCATTAAAACAAGGTGAAATTATAATAGTAACTGATGATGAAGGACGAGAAAATGAAGGCGACTTTATATGTCCTGCTGAAAACGTAACTGCTGAGCAAATTAACTTTATGGCAACTTACGGTAAAGGATTAATTTGCATGCCAATGAGCGTAGAAATTGCTAAAGAACTAAAATTTCCCCAAATGATTGAAAACAATACAGATGCGCATGGAACAGCCTTTACGGTATCAATAGACTATAAAGATACTACAACTGGGATTTCAGCGCATGAAAGAGCACTTACAGCAAGAAAAGTTGTAGAAGAAGGTGTTACAGCAGAAGACTTTAAGCGCCCCGGACATATGTTCCCATTAGTCGCAAAGCCAAATGGCGTATTAGTTCGCGATGGTCATACGGAAGCCACTGTTGACCTTATGACACTAGCAGGATTTAAACCATGCGGATTATGTTGCGAAATCATTAGACCAGATGGGGAAATGATGCGCGAAACAGAACTAAAAGCTTTAGCTAGTCAGTGGAATCTAAAAATGATTTCAATTAAAGATTTAGTAGCTTACAGAAAAACATATGACATATTAGTCGAAAAAGTAGCTATGCCAAAATTACCAACTAAATATGGAGACTTTGTGGCACATGGATATATAAATAAACTAAACGGCGAACATCATGTTGCACTTGTAAAAGGTGATATAACTACTGCTGAGCCAGTTTTATGTCGTGTGCATTCTGAATGTTTAACCGGCGATGTATTCCATTCAATGAAATGTGATTGTGGTCAGCAGTTAGACCAAGCGCTAAAGCAAATTGCAAAGGAAGGCAGAGGAGTTTTACTTTATATGCGACAAGAAGGCCGTGGTATTGGGCTATTAAATAAATTACGCGCTTATGAACTGCAAGAAACTGGCCTTGATACTGTAGAAGCAAATTTAGCTTTAGGATTTGAAGAAGATGAGCGTGAATATTATGTTGGCGCACAAATTTTAAGGCATTTAGGTATTAAGCAACTACACCTTATGACTAATAATCCAGATAAAATTTATCAGCTTGAAGAGTTTGGAATAAAAATTGTAAAACGTGTGCCAATTGAAACTGACTATAGCGAACAATCAATAAATTACATGGCAACTAAAAAGTATAAGATGGGACATGTACTAAATTTAGAACAAGAATTTGCGTAAATAAGTATAATCTAGTGCTATAATTGGAATAAATAAGACAAACTATTTTAATTGAAGGAGAACTTATGAAAATATACGAAGGAAATTTAGTAGCTAAAGGGATGACAGTGTGTCTTATTGCATCCAGATTTAATGACTTTATAACATCAAGACTATTAGATGGCGCAATAGATGGCCTTAAAAGACATGGAGTACACGAAGACAATATAGATGTAATGTGGATACCAGGAGCATTTGAAATGCCTCTTATAGCAAAGAGAGCTGCGAAAACTGGTAAATACGATGCAATCATTTGCGTTGGCGCAGTGATTAGAGGCTCTACTACTCATTACGACTACGTGTGTAGCGAGGTATCTAAAGGGCTTGCAGCAGTATCGCTAGAAAGTGAATTACCTGTTATGTTTGGAGTTCTTACAACCGAAAATATTGAGCAGGCCATAGAAAGAGCGGGTAGCAAAGCTGGAAACAAAGGCTATGAATGTGCTGTTGGAGCAGTAGAAATGGTAAATTTAATAGAAAAACTTAAAGTATTACAATACTCATAAAACTAAACCACAAGTTCACGCAACTTGTGGTTTTAACATTTTAAGAGAAAGTTACATATATAATAGTAACTCCTATAATATTTGAGGGTGATACTATGGTGAATAACGAGTTAGTGTATTTTTATTTTGGCTTACTAGGCACGTTATGTAGCTACGTAAGTTTTTCTTATCAAGAATATTTAATTACATTAATAAGTATAGTAATTACGGTTTACCTCTTTAGTAACTTTTTACATTTGACTTTGGAAGAATAGCAATACATAATTAATTCCATCTATCGCAAAATATATTTGTCATAGATGGAACCTTTTTTTTGCAAAATGCATATATAATAGTATGTCCAATAAATATTAATTAAGGGGGAGATTTATATGAACATTACGGAAATGTATTTAAGCTATAACGTATACTCAAGACCAATGTTACCGCTAACAGCAGTTAAAGGCATTGTAATCCACTATGTCGCAAACCCAGGCTCTAGTGCAGTAGCTAATAGAAACTATTTTAATAACTTAACATCAACTTATGCAAGCAGCCATTATATAGTGGGATTAGAAGGGGAAATAATCGCTTGCATTCCAGAAGATGAAATAGCCTACCATGCTGGAGATAAAACTTATAATAGCACATTTATAGGTATTGAAGTATGCCATCCTGACACAACTGGTAAATTTGTAGAGCCTACTTACAGTGCTGTAGTAGAGTTAACTGCAGATATTTGCAAAAGGTACAACCTTAATCCTCAAACAGATGTAATAAGACATTATGACGTTACAGGAAAACTTTGTCCTCTATATTATGTGAATAACAAAGATGCATGGGAACAGTTTTTAAGTGATGTGGAAAAGTCTATGTCTGCTGAAGTTTTACCTGAAATTTTGCCAAGCTTTGGAACTGATGTAACTGAAATTGCAATCAATGGAGTAGTAACTACAGTTGAAGCAAAATTAATTAACGATTTCACTTATGTAAAACTTAGAGATTTAATTAGCGACAAAATAGAAGTTGGCTATGATGGACGAATAGCATATATTAATACATTATAAGTTGGCGCTACTAAATAAAAAAACTAGAGTTACTAAATAGACAAATTAGAGCTGGACTATTAGCTAACTTTTATGTTATTCTAGTTCCATAGGAGGATAACATATGGTTGTTTCAATAGTCCAGCTTATTTTTAGATATGTAATTCATATGTTAAATGTTGGTGTACCATTATTTACAGTATATATAATAGGAAGATTTATATATCTGAAATGGAGCCATACGAAAATATACTTTAAAGATGAATTGTTACATGCGTTAACGGTATTTTATTTTTTGTGCTTATATATCATTACAGTAGGTAGGCCAAGTATGACTTTTTCCATAGTGATGGACCAAAATCGAATTAATGCCGTACCATTTATTGAACTTATGAAATTGCTAGACTATGGATATGTAACCTCGTTTACTTATAACGTAGTCGGAAATATTTTATGGTTTATGCCAATTGGGATACTGCTACCTATGCAGATGCGGAAATATTGGAGCATATTCACTATAGCTTTTTGTGGCTTTTGTGTATCGCTTTCGATAGAAATGCTACAATTTATTTTCGGTACTGGTATAAGTGATATTGATGATTTAATTATTAACACTATTGGTACTATTATTGGATATATTATATATAAAATAGCGGCTATAATAACCGTGTTAAGACGTAGATATGAAAAATGAGAAAAAAGCTTTAGAAGATTATATTGATGTTATTATGCAGTTACCTTTAAAAGAGAAATATACTAAAGAAGAGCTGTTAGTTAAACCGTTACTTATTGATAGTTTGGATAATATCGAAATATATTATGCTCCTCATAATGACTATATTAATAAGGAAGCAAAAATTTTTATAGTAGGTATTACACCGGGGTTTTTACAAATGGATTTAGCTATATCTACCGCGCGTCGTTGTTTAGAGCAAGGTATGAGTATAGAAGCTATAAAAAAAGAGTGTAAATTGGTAGCCAGATTTTCGGGGCCGCTTAGAAAGAACTTAATTAGTATGTTAGATGAAATTGGATTACATCATATTGTAGGACTAGCTTGCTGTGAAGAGCTTTTTTCTACATGTTATATGCATACTACTTCAGTCATACCTTATCCAACATTTGTAAATGGAACTAATTATACTGGGCATAGTCCAAAGCTAATTAAAAATGAATTTTTAATGAGTTATGCCATAAGTTGTATTAAAGAAGAGTTACAGCAGTTGAAATACACAGAAAATATATTAATAGTTCCACTTGGTAAAGCTGTTGAAGAAGTTTTATTTTATTTTGCTTCAATTGGATTGTTCAAACCACAACAAATACTACAAGGATTTCCCCATCCTTCTGGGGCAAATGGTAATCGTATTAAACAATTAGAAGCTAATAAACATAATTTAATAACACAACTTAAGGGGCTAAGCGCCCCTTTTTATATTTAAAGGTATATTGCAGTTTTTAGGTGGCAATAATCTAGTACTAGGAAAGGAAGTTTATAATGAGACCAATAGATAATTTAATTAATCCAGCAAAAGACACGCTATTTAATAGATATGTGGCAAAAGAAGTATTTAACGATGAAGATAAGTATGTAGATTTAAGACAGGAACATTTTAATCATGTATGGAGACTGAGCTATAATGAGATAGGAGACAGTGTATTAAATGCAGCAGATTTAGAACAGCTAGAAAATTTTGTGGCACTTAGAGAAATTTCATTAAACTTAGGCGGTTATCATGATACCAGTGACTTAACTATCACTAATATAAAACAGATTGTAAATACATTAAAGACATTTACTTCATTAAAAACAGTGTATATAGTGTGTAAATTATTTGCCGAGGCAGATTGTGAACTTAGCGAAATGACGCAATTAAAAAGGTTAAGCCTAATCCAATGCGGTATAGTAGACTTACCAATGTGGATAACAAACTTAAGCAATTTAGAAGAGCTAAATTTAAGTAACAATAAACTAGTTACTTTACCCGCGCAGTTAAATACATTAACAAAACTAAAAGTGCTAAATTTAAATATGAACCGTCTAACTACCTTTAGCGCTGAACTAGGATTTTTAGGTAGCTTAGAATCGTTAGACTTAAGTTATAACCAGCTCCAAACGCTACCATCAGGATTTGCATTGCTAAGAGAGCTTAAACAGTTACACTTGGGGTGGAATGATTTAATGGAATTTCCAGCAGCAGTTTCTACACTAAGCAAACTAGAGCTACTGAACTTAGAAGGGGCTGAAAACATAACTACTTTACCAATAGGAAACTTAATGAAACTTAAGAAACTTAGTGTATCTAATTCTAAATTAACTACAATATCATGGGAAATAGGAAGGTTGGTTAATTTAACACACCTAGAATTAACTAATAATAGCCAATTAACATCTTTACCTGCTGAAATCGGTTTATTAGTAAACTTAGAAAGTCTAAATTTAATGGCAAATGGGCTAACTGAATTACCTAATACAATAGGCAGTTGGGTTAAATTAAAAGAACTATACTTAAGTGATTGCGCTCTAACTTCTATACCGCCGGAAATAGGGTGGTTAGTTAATTTAGAGTATTTAAAATTAGATGAAAATAGACTGCAAACTTTGCCGCCCCACATTGGTAATTTAGCACATTTGCAACATATGGATTTAAGTAGAAATGCCACTTTAGTTAGTCTACCAGTCGAAATAACATATTTAGAAACATTAGAACTATGGATAATGGATACACCGCTGGGCCAGCTGATACATTGGGTAGATAGAATGGATAACTTAGAATTAATTAGTTACTAACGGCTCTAGGTTTTCTAAAACTAAGACATTTTATACGTGCTGGGGAAAATCTAAAACAAGGGACTTATGGAGTCCCTTACAATTTACTTAATATTTCTTATACTCATCCATCTTCTTAGCTTCTTCAGCTTTCTCTTTTTGTCGTTCAATAATTTTAGCTGTAAGTAAAATTGCGCTAGCTAGAACTAAAATTATATTCGCTATAAAAATCCCCCCCTTAATCAAAAATTAAGAAATAACAACACCAGTCCCGTAAGCTAACATTTCAGCAGCTCCTTGGACAACAGTAGAAGATGCAATCCTAAGCCCCACTATAGCATTAGCGCCTTGGGCTTTTGCATCTTCAACCATACGCTCTATAGCAATTTGACGAGCTTCAATTAGCATTTCATTGTACCCACCTAGTTCTCCTCCAGCCATACTTTTAAATGCGGCCGAAATATCTTTTCCTAAATGCTTTGAACGTATTGTACTACCTTTTACAAAACCTTTCACCTCAGTAATTTCTTTACCCACAATACTATCTGTAGTTACTATTAACATAAAAATATCTCCTCTTCTTAAAATTTTATTACCCTTTAAGTATACTCCAATTTAAAAAATAATCAAGACTCAGCGCTTAATTCTATTTATTTACAATTGCAGGTTTTAAATTGCTATGTTACAATATTGTTACAGAATTCTTATATGTAATTAAATACATATGAATTCTATAGACAATGCCCCTAACTGTTTCCCCACACACTGAAAAAAATCGCCTGCCTCAGTATTTATAAAAGGTTGAGCGATAAGTTTTCATTTGTTAAGTTAACAAAACCAATGTATAGGAGAATAATAATGAAAAAATTTGCAAAATTTATAACTAGTATATTAGCAGTTACGTTAATTACACCTGCAACATTTGCTACCCAAACAACATTAACAGCGCAAGACTATGCCAATTACTTAATTGAGGCTCTAGGCGTAACAAGCGTGCAATATGCCATAATTAAAGATGGTGATATTATTACATCAGCAGCAACCGGAATGGATAGTGCTAGTAGCCAAACCTCAACGGAGCTTATGTATGGAATAGGCTCCATTAGTAAAGTGTACACAACAGCTAGCATTATGAAATTAGTAGACTTAGGCTTAATAGACTTAGATAAACCAGTTACTACATACGTTGACGATTTTAAAATGGCCGACGACAGATATAAAGATATTACAGTAAAAATGTTACTTAATCACTCATCAGGACTTATGGAAGGCAGTTTATCAAATACAGTTTTATATGCAGACAACGACACACAATACACGGATAATTTATTAGAACGCTTAAGCACACAACGCCTAAATACCGCGCCAGGAGAAGTTTGTGTTTATAACAACGGTGGATTTAGTTTAGCAGAAATCGTAATAGAAAGAGTAAGCGGATTATCGTATACAGAATTTTTAGAAACGTATATAACACAACCGTTAGGATTGGAAAATACAGTTACACCGCAGTCTGAATTTGACGTAGAAAATCTAGTTAATATTAGCACTTACCAAGGACAAATAATTCAAGATGCACCAGTAGAAACGTTAAACGCAATTGGTACGGGAGGAATATATAGCACAGCGGAAGACTTATGTTTGTTTGTAGACGCATTCTTTTTAAATGATGAATTCCTTACCCAACAAGCTATAGACTTAACAACAACTCCCCAATATCAAACGGGATTATGGGGAACGGACAAAATGGCTTTTGAATATGGACTTGGCTGGGATGAAATTGAATTATATCCATTTAATGAACAAGATATCCAAGTACTATCCAAAAGCGGAGATACTTTAACTTATTCTTCTGCGTTATTAGTAGCGCCACAATATGATATTGCTGTAGCAGTTTTAGCAACTGGCGGTAACTCCACATTTAATACTTCATTTGCAGGACAAATGCTAATAGATGAGCTAATCAAAGATGGCGTAATGGAACAACCAGCATATGAACTTGGATATGAAGTAGCAGAAATGGTAACGATACCAGATGAACTATTAGTTAACTCAGGCTTATATGGCAATATTTTAGGAGCCTTTATTTACGAATTAAATCCAGAAGGAACACTAGATATATATTTGAATGATGAATTTATCGATACGTTTTATCACCAAGGAGACGGAAAATTTGTGGATAAGTATGGCTCCCAATTACTAGAATTTGAAGCGTTAGAAAATGGCCATAACTATGCTAAAGTTAATGTTACTGTTAATACAGGACTTATGCCAGTACTAAGTACAAATTATTATGGACAGCAACTTGAGGAAAAAGAAATTTCAGATGAAGTAAAAGCTGCTTGGGAAGCAAGGTACAATAAAACTTATTACTTATTAAATGAAAAATATACAAGTTTCATTTATACATCAGGAATACCTGCTGCTATGCTATACGGACAATCACCTGTGGAAGGCTATTGTGGCCAATTGGAGATTATAAATGAAAATACTCTTTATTCAAACCTTGCTATACCGGGAATGTATAGCCGTGATGGTATAGATTTGCACTTTTATAATGTGGATGGCGTGGAGTTCTTAATGTCGGGTAGTAGCATCTATGGTGATGAAAGCTTTGTTAACCCTTTAAAATATGGTACTTATGAAATTGCTGAAGATGGCTATGCTAAACATTTTTCTGTTGACGAAGATATGACTGTGTCCATTGATATGATTGGTAATGGTATATTCGCTTTATATGATTTAGATGGCATTTGTATTTATAACTCAATTTTAGAACCAAATAAACCTCTTGAAATTCAAGCGGGTAGCATGCTAGTATTCGCTGGAGATATAGGTACTTCTTATATTGTAGAATAAAATTTCAACCTCCAAAAAATAATTGGAGGTCTTTTTGTAGGCTAAATTATTAAATATACCATAAATTGGTACAATATTTATTAAAAAGTAACCTACTTCTGGTATATACAACGTAATATATTAATAATATAATAACTACTGTAGGGCACACTCAATCATACTTCATCCAAGAAATCTCTATTATTACAAGTCTAAAATGTTACCTGCTATATAATGAGATTCCCTACTAATGTTAATTTTTCTAAGTTTATTGAGGAGGTTTAATCATGGAAAAAGAAATCAAAATTGAAGAAGCTGCAGCAGTAGAAATAGTGGCAGAACCTGAGTTAGCACAAGTAGAGATTACAGAAAATATTGAGGAAACAGAAGTGACGGTAAGTGAACTGGAGCTTGAAGAAGCTACAGAAGCTCCAGAAACTAGCACAGGTCATGGAGAGGTAGAAATCAATCCAAATGCTAAAAGTTTATCTAGTAAGTATATTTATGACAATAATGGTAAAATGGCAGGCTACTGGACGTATGGAACATCAGGGGGACAAATAATTTCTAAATTCAAAGCATACTCGCCTTACCAAGGTAGAGCATCAGTAGAAAATTGTAAAAGTGAGTATAACAATGGCGGATGGAAATCTGCAGGAACTTTTAGTACAGCATCACTCCCTGCATGCACTCTAGGAACAGATAAAGCTTTTTATGATTACAAGTAATTAAAACTTAAGAGGAATAGACTGCTGACTTAAGTTACCAATCGCAATTTACAACTTGAGTCAGTGGTAACTTCTATATAATTCAGAAGGAGAGTATCTGTCAACTACCCCCACCTATAGAGGTGCGGGCTTGTAACTAATCTACACGTAGTCAGAACGATACT